>Ga0302314_10000104_pt1 | contig 139959 bp, 153 predicted proteins | sample III_Palsa_N2_3_FD_200533 | JGI IMG/M metagenome (GOLD analysis project Ga0302314, IMG submission 200533) | Peat permafrost microbial communities from Stordalen Mire near Abisko, Sweden - III_Palsa_N2_3 | ecosystem: Environmental > Terrestrial > Soil > Palsa > Peat permafrost | place: Sweden... | reverse complement strand
CCAGACCCCCAACTACCCCCCGGGGCCTTTCCGCCCGGCCGCGCTCGCGGTTCCCGCCCGTGCCCCCCGGGCCCTGGGGCGGCCCGGCCCGGCGGAAGGGCAGTCGGAAACGCCTGAGTGATCCCTGGGCTCGCAGCCCTCACGCGGGACCGGCGCCGACTGCCCCTCCACCGGTCCGGCCGGAAGCCGGCAGGCCGCTGGAGGCCCCTCACCGGGCCGTGCACTTCCCCGCCCAGCGTGATCGACCTCCGAGGCGGCCGCTGCAACACCGCGCGCACGGGGTCCGAAGCGTCGCCGACCGGTCTGCCGACTCGCTGCCGCAGTCCTCGTGGATCCGCGCCTGCGGGGGCCGCTCGTGGCGACCGCCGTCGGCATGAGCGGGGCCGGCCGACGCGAAGCCCTACGCCCTGGACGGGAGTTGGGGTACGCTCGGCGGGCGGGTTTTGCCTGCGGGCCGTGACCGAACGGCCTTGCCCTCAAGACTGCCGGTGTCCCGGCCAGGCGGTCGGCTGAAGCCAGGACCACCGTATTCGGTCGCCCCTCCCTGTTGATCCGGCTCCGGCTGTGATGTCCCGGCGGGGTGCAGAGGCCGGGCTGCCGACCGCTCAGGAGCGACACCATGTCGAAGCATCAGCAACACCTTCACACGATCTCCCGCCAGGCATGTATCCCCCATCAGGAGCTCATCCGCCGGGCCCGCCTGGAAACCGGCTCGCGCGGTCCCTGCACCGCGGCGAACGTCGCGTGGGCCGACCGCCAGTTCCCTCTCCTGACGACGCTGCTCGGCGAGCCCGACCCTCGCGGCGCGCGCAAGCGCCAGTACGCCCTGGTGGCGGTGCGTGAGTTGATGGGGCTGCAGCGCGCCGCCACCGGGAAGTCGATCACCAGCACGGCGGCCGCGGCCGCCTTCCCCGGCCTGCGGCTGCCCGCGGGGACGCAGACGGACCTGAGCTGCCGGACGATCGTGCGCAATCTGCGCGACTATCCCCTGTGGAGCCTGCTGGACGGAGGGGCCGGCGGAGGGCCGGCAAACCCGGTTCAGTTCGCCGAGGACATCGTCATCGCGACAATGTTCGACGATTCCGGCCGGGTGTTGGTCGCCCAAGCGCTCAGCCGCGCGGACGTGCTGCGGTTCGAGGCCACGGACGTGGGCCGCGGCGGTGGGCGACGGCACGGCAACTACAAGTGGGCGTACAACGCCGAGGCGATCGCCGACTTCGGAGTGGACCTGTCCGCAGATCTCACTGCCACGATCGCCGACGTTCGGACCCCGCGCCGGTAGCACCAACTGCTCGGCGGCCCTGCGCTCCGGGACCGGAGACCAGGAAGGCTCCGGGGGGCCGCTGGCCGGTGTGTCGGCACCGGTCAGTCGCGGCGCCCTCGGGACGGTGCCGCGGCTACCGGCTGCCGCTGTTCAGTTCACGCTGATCAGCAGGGCTTGCCCCGAGGGCAACCGGCCGCGTCCGGCAGCAGAGAAGCCGCTGCTGCCGACGGGGCGCGTCGGCGCGATGCCGGCGGACACCGCGATGAGCGCCGACAGCGGGTCGTCGGCGTCCTGGGCCACCACGTGCACCGCCAGCTGGCCGCCGTCATCGATGACGTGCACCTCCGCGACGGTGCACGGGAGCGGTACGTCCGCGGAAGCCCAGGGCAGCAGGCTGCGCAGCACTTGGACGGCCTGCCCGGTGGAGGTCGCGCGGTCGCGCCCCGGAGCAGGACCGGTCGGGGGGTGGGTCCCGGCGACCAGCACGCTGCCGCAGGTGAGCACCGATGTGAGGGTGTAGCTGAGGCTGTCGCGCCCCAAGGCGCCGGCCAGCGGTTCGACGCCCAGGGTGGCGGCGAGTCGGATGAGGGAGGTCAGCTGCTCGGTGGTGGGCTCGCCCGCCCGGAACAGCACCTGGATCGCGCCGGCGCTCAACGTCAGGTGCAGGGGGGCGAGCGGGCCGGCTGCGCTCAGCAGATCGGCGGTGCTGTCCAGCACGGCGGGGTCCAGTCGCATGCCCTCATTGTCGTCGCTTCGACAAGCCGGCCGCCACGGTTGTGCGACGGTGGGCGCGCGCCCGGTCCTGCCGCACCTCCTGTTGGTCCGGCGGGCCGCGGGCGTGGGCGTGCAGTCGGCGTCACGGGTGATGGCTCATCAGGGAGTGCGCTGTGTTGACCAGTTCGATGCGCTGGGCGGCGGTCGCATCGGGATCGCTGACCAGGTCGCGCATCAGCCCGGCGGTCTGGCGCAGCGCGGTCGCGTGCTGCCACAGGGCGTTCGCGCGGCGGGTGTGCTCGGCGGCCAGTGCTCGCTCGGCGGCGAAGGTGTCGGCGATGGAGTAGGCGTTGTCGGCGGCTTCGGCGTTGTGGCGGGCATCTGCTCGCAGGAGGGTCAGCACGGGCATCAGGGCGACATCGGCGGGTCGGGTGGACGGCTTCACGGAGGGCTCCAGTTGATGCGGAGGGATGGTGCTGCGGTGGGGACCGTCGCGGAGGCCCGCGGGCTCGTGGGCACGATCGGTGCCGTCGGATTCGCTTGCGCGGGACGGCGGGGGAGGGCTGGACCGGGCCGTCCGGCGGGCCCGGGCGGTCAAGTGTCCTGGAGGGTTGCCAGGACGGCGGGTCGGCCGTAGGTGGCCGAGAGTGTGGTGATGATCATTCGGCCGGTGTCGGTCAGATCGCCCTCCGTGGCGGTCCACAAGCCGCAGAACGCCTCAGACATCGGCGTGCCGGTGGCGGCGGCCGGGTCGCGCAGAGCCCAGCTGGCACCGGTCGTGCCGAGCATGAGCGCGCCGAGCAGGGGCCCGGAGCGGAGCGAGACCTCAAGGTCGGAGTCGTTGATGCGGGGGAACGCAGCGTGGTGGCCGGTGGGGTCGCCGAGCAGCTCTTCGATGAGCTGGACGTGGAGGTCCAGGCCCCGGTGGCAGGCGACCAGGGGTTCGGGGTCCCGCTCCGGCCACAGGGCGTAGACGCTGGTGCCGTTCCCGCCATAGCTGTCGAGGTGGACGGGCCAGTGGAGAAGGTCTCCGGTCATCGCGGTGCGGTCTCGTCGCCGAAGCGCGGATTGCACGGCCGGCTCCTTTCGTTGGTGCACAGCCGGTGTCGGTGCGCGGGATGCTCGGCTGAGCATCGACGTGAGCAGCATCATGCACCTTACTAATGAATTATACAATGCGTGGTCGCTGGAGTCCGCCTTGACTCGAAAGTACATAGTTCTATAGAGTTAAGAAACTCGGGCCGTGGGACGGTGACCCTTTGGTCCGATCCACGGTTTACCGAGTGGCTAGGATTCGGTTGGTTTCAGGTTGGTTTCGAGGGATGGGGATGTGATGAGCCAGGAGGCGCGGCCGGAGCTGCAGATCCTTACCGACGGGCCCGTGCCACCGCTCCCGCCGCCCGCTGAACGCCAGCGCCTACGCGAAGCCTGGGGCTGGAGCCGCCCGCAACTGGCCGTCCACCTCGGGGTCGGCCGTGACACGGTGTGGGGCTGGGAGCAGCCCGGTGCGCCGGTGCCACGCGGTGCCAAAGGGCAGCGCTATGCCCGCCTGCTGCACGGCATCAGCAGCTTCCTGGAGTCCGGGGCCACCGTTCCGGCCATGGTTCCGCCCGTCGAGCCGGTCGCGGCGGCCCCGTCCGTCGAGCCCGGTGAACCGATGCCCGCCGTCCCTCAACCTGAACCTGAACCTGAACCTGAACCTGAACCCGCCCCGGAGCCCGCGCCTGCGGCCCTGGTCCCGGATCCCGCGGCGGGTCGCTCGCCGGCCGCGTTCTCGGACGCTGTCGCCGACGAGCCGGGGACAGGGCAGGTGTTCCCCGATGGCCAGACGTATCCGTGTGTGCGGTGCGGGCGACCCACCGCGTTCCACTTCCACGGCGAGCCGCGCCACTTGTTCCTCGGGCTGAACTCCGTTGTCCCGCCGTGCTGGCTCGCCCACGGCGCCCGACCCGTCCCCCCGGAACTGGCCGAACATCGCCGACCCGCCGCTGTGCTCCCCGCAGCCCCCGTCGAAGCCGTCCCGGCGGCTGTCGAGCCCGTTGCCGATCCTGGGCGCACCGCACTGGTGCCGCCGCGCGCACCCGGCCCCGCCCCGGCGGCACCCGCTGTCCTGACGGCACCCGCTGCCCGGGTGACCGTTGCGCGGGCACTGGCCGCGCCGGGCACCGTGAAGCCGGTGATCACCTCCGCGCGCTACACCGACGGGCCGCTGGCCGTGCTGGACGTCGACGGCGGCAAGCTCGTGGCCCACCTGGTCGACGGCCGCGCCCTGCCCGTGTCCGGTACCAAGATCCCGGCGGTGGCGGCCTGGACCATGGACCACACCCGCATCGGCGCAGAGGCGATCAAGCGCAACGGCAAGGACGCCGACCCGCTGCTCTACCTCACCGCCGCGGCCACCGAGCTGCTCGGCCTGCCCCTGGATCTGGTGACGCTGGGTGAGCGCCAGGAGCAGCGCCTGGACCCCAAGCACCCGGTCCTCAAGCAGATCAAGCGCGCCGGCTGGGAGATGACCGGGCGCGGCTTCGGCCCCTGGCCCAAGGTCTTCCAGCGCCCCGCGGACGGGTCCCGGCGCTCGGTGCAGTTCGCGGTGCTGCCCTGGGGAGCGCTGGAGAAGCGGGTGTGGAAGGACACCGAGACGCAGCCGGCCGCCGAGATCGCCCGCCGGGTGGGCCTGTACGCCCAGCGCGTGATCACCCCGCGCGTGACCATGGCCGTCACCGGCCAGGAACTGATGCTCGCCACCCGACCCCCCACCCGCGCGGTCAAGGACGCTTCCGCCCCCAAGGGCTACTCCCGGGGCCTGGTGCCCGGTGCCCTGCACGAAGCCGTGGACCCGGCTCCGCCGGAGGCACCCGAAGAGCACCCGATCGTCCACGAGACCTGGCCGAACGGACGTCCCGCGAACGAAGTCCTCGACGAGGAAGCCCACCAGTGGGTGCGCCCCTACGACCTGATCACCGACGAGGAAAAGGCGATGCCGTTTGTGGTCGGCCTGGACCTGATCACCGCGTTCCTCTCTGCCACCAACGGTGTGCGCGTGGGACTCGGGCCCCCGGTGCTCGTCCACGACTACCCGTTCGACAAGGACATGCCCGGCTCCTGGTGGGAGGACCTCTCCCAGGTCGAGGTGGACCCCCGCCTGCCCAACCCGTTCACCTCCAGCGGCAGACGCCCCGAAGGACCGCGCTGGCACGCGACCGACTCGATCGCCTATGCGCTGGAGCTCGGTGCGGATATCCGGCCGCAGAAGGCGTACATCCGCCCGGAGAACGGGCTCTACCTGACTCCCTGGTACTACCACCTCCGGAACGCCCTGATCGCCACCATGGCGGACCTGGGCGTGCACGAGAAGATGGGCGAGCAGGAGTTCCTGGACGCTATGGCCCGCCACAAGCAGGGCGACCCGGGTCTGCTGGTGGTCCTGAACGCGATCAAGGCCACCGCCAAGAACGGCATCGGCAAACTCGCCGAGCGCCCGCAGTACTCCAACTACGTCGAGGGCACGCCCTGGCGGGCGATGAAACGCGAGACCTGGCGCCCAGACATCCGGCACCAGGTGCTCTCCAAGTACAAGAACGTGACGCACCGCAAGATCGCGATGATGGCGGAGCTCACCGGCCGGTACCCGCTGGCGATCCTGACGGACTGCGTGGTCTATGCCTCGCCCGGGCCCTCGCCGCTGGATATCTTGCCGCACATGCCCGACGGCAGCCCCGCCAAGGGCACCTTCCGCCTGGGCGTCAACCCCGGCCTTGTCAAGGCCCAGGGTGCCGAGCCGATGAGCTGGGCCCTTCCCCAGCTGGAGAAGGGCGTCAACATCGCCAACTACATCAGCGACGCTGTGGAACCGGGGGAGTAGCCGATGGGCACGATCAGCAGCAGCATCGAGGCGGCCTACCAGAACGCCGTCTCCAAGCACATCCCGGTCACCATCGGCGCCCGGGTCCGGTTCCTCCTCAAACAGGAGAAGCTCGACAACCCCGCCGAGGCCGCCCGCAGCCTGGCCCTGAAACTCGGCTGCCATCCGCGCACCGTCGAGCGCTACCGCGACGACAAGGTCAAGAAACCGAAGCCGGAGATCGCCGACAAGGTCGAGGCCCGTACCCGCGCCGCCTGGCAGCCCCTGGTCCGCAAGAAGAAGATCAAGCAGGCCGCCACCGGTGGCGCGCGGGTGGAGATGCGCGCCCGCTGGGGCTTCACCGCCGCCCCGGGCACCACCAACGACCCCCGCATGCGCCGCATCGCCAAGAAGCTGCCCGCCACCTACATCCAGGCCCTGTTCGACGCGCACGCCGCCGGGGCCTCGGAGAGCGAACTGGAACAGATCCTCTCCGAAGCCATGGGCGAGGCCTACTTCACCGACGGCGGCGCCCGCGCCCAGGGCCTGACCACGGCCATCGACGACCTGGACTACGTCGTCTTCAACCTCTGACCCCCCGCACACCCCGGAGCAGCAAAGGAGGCAGCGCCGACCATGACCACCACCCTCGCACCGCCGGCCAAGCGCCTGCGTCCGCGCCCCCACCAGGCCCGCGCCGTCCACGCCGCCGCCACCGTGCTGCGCCACGCCCTGCGCACCACCGTCGTGTCCGCCTGCGGCACCGGCAAGACCTACATCGCCGCCTGGGTCGCCAAGAAGGTCGTCGCCCGCGGCCACCAGCTGCACCTGACGCCCACCATCGACCTGCTCGGGCAGACGATCGCCGAATGGCGGGCCGCCGGACACACCGGACCCGTGATGGCCATGTGCTCACGGCGCCCGGCCGTGCCGGGCGAGCACATTCCCGCCAGCACCAGCCCGCTCCACCTCGTGGCCTGGATCAAGGCCAACCCCGACGGCATCGTCTTCGCCACCTACCACTCCCTCAAGCGCATCGAGGTCGCCCACCAGGAGTTCGGGCTCACCCCCTGGGCGCTGATCACCGTCGACGAAGCCCACCGCACCAGCGGCGACTACGGGAAGCAGTGGGCCGCGGTCCACCACGACAACCGCATCCCGGCCGGCCGCCGCGCCTACTACACGGCTACCCCGCGCATCTGGTCCGCCGACGACGCCGAAGACCCCCAGCTCGTCGCCTCCATGAACAATCCGGCCCTGTACGGCGAGGTCAGCTCCCGGCTACCGCTGGCCGAGGCGATCGACCTGGGCCTGCTCGCGGACTACCGCGTCGTGGTCCTGGAAGTCCACCAGGCCGATCTGCGCGACCGCCTGGGCTTCGCCAAGGCCAAGACCGAGCCGGAGCTGCGCCAGGCCGCCCTCCAGGTCGCCGTGCTGCGCGCGATGGAGCAGCTCGACCTCAAACGCGTGGTGACCTTCCACCACCGCGTCGAGGACGCCGAGGACTTCGCCTCCACCCTGGTCGACGCCGCCACCCACCTGGCCGCCCTGCCCGACACCGGCACGACGTTCCCCTCCCCGCAGTCGCTGTGGGCCACCTGGATCGCGGGCACCCAGGGCCCCGAACTGCGCCGCAGCAAGATGGACCACTTCGACGGCCGCCCCGACGACGGCACCGCGCCCAGCGAGCGCACCCTGATCGCCAACTCCAAACTCCTGGGCGAGGGCTACAACTGCCCGGCGGTCGACTGCGTGGTCTTCGCCGACCCCAAGGAGTCGATCGTCGACACGGTCCAGGCCGTGGGCCGCGCCCTTCGCCAGCACCCCGGCCAGGGCAAGGTCGCCACCCTCCTGGTCCCCGTCTACGTCGCCCCCCACCAGGACGCCGCCGACCTGCTCGACTCCCCGGTCTACAAGCCGCTGTGGAGGGTCCTGCAAGCCCTCAGAGCACACGACGACCGCCTCGCGGACCGGCTCGCGGTCCCCCAGCGCAACGCGCGGCCCGAACTCGAAGACGAGCCCGAAGACCAGGACCAGCCCCAGGACCGCAACGTTCTGCAGATGGACCGGGTCTTCCCCGCCGACACCCTCGCGCTCGCGCTGCGCCTGCGCGTCCTGCACCCGAGGGAAGCCGCCTGGCAGCGCGGACTTGCCGCCGCCGAGGCCTACTACCAGGCCCACGGCCACCTCGACGTCCCCCAGCTCTACGACGACCCCGACCAGTTCGCCTTGGGCCGCTGGATCAACCGGGCCCGCCAGCTCCACGCCCGCCACGTCCTGACCCCGCGCCGGCGCAGGGAACTCGACGCCCTCGGCATGATCTGGGACCTGCGCAAGGACGCGGCCCGCCGCGGCCTGACCCACGCCGCCCTCTACGTTGCCGAACACGGCCACCTCGCGGTACCCGCCGACGAGGAGATCGGCGACTTCCAGTTCGGCCGCTGGCTGGCGAACCGCCGGCGCACCGCCCGCAGCCGCGCCGAGAAGGGACTCGCCCCGGACGCCACCGAGCAGCGGCTCACCGAGCTGTATGCCTGGTGGAACCCGCCGTGGACCATCGCGTGGCAGCGCCTGTACCTCACCGCCCTGCGCTACTTCGACGCCGGCGTCGTCCTGGACGACATCCCGCGCACCTTCGCCCCGGACGACGAACCCCTCGGCGAATGGATCTACGAGCAGGCCACCGGCTATCAGGACCTCAACCCCGAGCAGCGCGCCCTGGTGGACGCCATCGCGATCAGCCCGATAGAGCTCACCCCCACCACACCCGTGCCCAGCGGTCGTACCGCCCGCGCCCAGCGGCAGCTGGACGAGGGCCTGGCCGCGGTCGCCGCGTTCCGCGACCGCGAGGGCCACACCAACATCCGCCAGCGCGACACCGTCCAGGTCCAAGGCCAGGACGTCAAGGTCGGCCAGTTCGTCAACAATCTGCGCCGCCGCTGGGACACCCTGACCGACGAGGAGCTCCAAGCCGTGGAGGCGGCAGGCATCACCCGCACGGCAACCTGAACGCCTCGCCGCCGACCCGGTCTCGCGGCCTACGCGCCTACGCGTCGCCCGACCCGGCGGACGCCGGCGATCGTCGCATCGCGTCGCCGCCTCCGGAACCCCGCGAAGTCGCCGTCCTTCCGCACCCAGCGCTGTGGCGAAATTGGACGCACAAGGCCCGGCCGCGACGCAGCAGCCCGGGCTCCGTCCAACGGAAGGGCCCGTACTATGACCGGCCGTCACACTCCTCAGCCGCAGCCGACCCCGCAAGGAGGCGGCGGTATCCCGCCCCGGACCTTCGTGATGCTCCTCGCCGCTGCCGGGGCCGGAGCAGCAGTCCTGCACGATGCCGCCTGGTCCGGCACGATCAGCGTCGCTGTCGCCGTCTACCTCGCCTTGGACCACACCCTCTCGGGCAGGATGTGACCCATGGCCCGCACTCCCGCACGAGGCGCCGACGCACAACTGATCGCCGACCTGGCCGACCTCGGACTGACCGTCACCCAGGCCCAGTTGGAGCGCTGGCGAGCCGAGGACTACCTGCCACGCCGCCCGCCGGGCCGGCCATCGTCCACCGCCACACATCCGGCCAACACCCTGCGGCTCGCCGCCTGGCTGGCCGTCGCCTCCCACCAGGGCCGTTCGCTCGGCGCTGTGGCCTGGTGCTTCTGGGCCCAGCAGCCCACAGCCCGGGCAGTCTCGCGGCTGCGCTCGGCGACCCTGGACGCCTTGGACCGCTACGGCCGACGTCTGGGAGTGAGCCCCGGCCCGGCCGCCGCGCCACCAGCCGACGCGGACACGGCCTGGCAGACCAGGACAACCGCCACCCACCAACTCGTCCGCAGCGTACGTCCCGGTCCCGACCTGCACACCCTCTTGACCACATCGCTGCACGACGCCGGGGAACCCCTCGACGAGCGACCCGGCACGCTCCCGAACGTCAACCACCGGCAGGTGCTGCAGGCCACCGCCCGGCTCCTGGCCGGTGGAGCGGATGACATCACCGCCGACGAGTACTTCGACGCACTGCGCGCCAGCTGGCCGCAGATGGAAGACGCCCTGGACACGTTGCAATCCGTTCATCGCCAGCACGAACTCGATGGCCAAGACCTGTGGGCGCAGTCGCCCCTGGCCGGCGGCTGGCCGACGATACGCGAGGCCCTCGCCGCCGCGGACGCGGCCACACTGTGCCGCGCGGTGGAACTGAACTCCGCGACCTCGGCCGCACTGCACCTGGTCGTGACGGCCGGTCAAACACCCTACGGGGAACCCCTGCCGACGCATGCCCGCACCCGAGCCATGGCGGACCCGATGTGGGAGCAGTGGGGCCGGCACACCCCGCTCCCCGACTACGGCAGCACCTGGCAGTCCTTCGTCGCCTTCCAGAGCGCGCTGAGCATGATCGTGCCCGGACGCACCGAGGAGCTGGCCCGCTACCGGACCCTGCTGGAGCAGCAGATCCAGGCAGCCGACTCCTGACCGGCGTCCCGCCGGAGCCGGAGACTGGCGGGTGATCCGTCCGACGGCCCTGCCAGGCGTCAGCCGCCCTCATGCGTCAGGTGTGCTCGCGACCACGGACCAAGGAAGCGGCTGACCTGGGCGCTCGCCGAAGGTCCGGCTGGCGCTGGGGCAACGTAGAGGTCGGGGGAGGAAGTGGACACGGACGCAGGACAACGCTGGTGGGCCCCGCTCATGGGACGGAGCACTGGCCTGGGCCGAAGCGCTCGGCCAAGGCCACCGTAGCGCGCGGCACTTCGGGCGCGCCAGGTCCGGCGTGAACATGCCCTCGGTCTGGGGAAGTCCCGACCTGGCCGTGGGCGTCGCGCTACAGTGCCCGCTGCACCGCGGCTGTCCTGGGCCGCCGAACCTGACCGGTTGAGGGGGCCATGACGCTGGACGGATCAGGCAAGCCACTGACTCAAGACGACGCCGAGGCGCTCGCCGGCCGGGGACTTCCGGTGCCGGCCGCGTGGACGGCGACCCCGGGGCCGCTGCCGTGCCGCACCCCGCTGGTCCGCAGCCCGGACGGAACGGTCCCCACGGTGCTGGCCCGCCGCGACATCCTGGGCCTGTACCACCCCTGGGTTCCGCTGCCGGCCAAGAGCCGTGCCGCCGACCTGCGCCGATGCCAGTGGTGCCGACCTAGGCGGCAGCCCTGGCTCGACGACACTGTGATTCACCCCGCCTATGCGCCCTACCGCCAGCGCTGCCCCGGCTACATCGAGGAGTGGCCCAACTACACCGAACGCCTGATTGCCGGCCCGCTCCCGGACCAGCTCGTCAACAAGGCCGGACGGATACCCCGCTGGTACGCGTGGTGGCGCCTGTACGAGATGCAGGACGAGCGCTGCGCGACGTGCGACCGCCCGCCCCAGGCCATCGATCACTGCCATCAGTCGCTACGTCTTCGGGGTCTTCTGTGCCGCGACTGCAATGCCCGCGAAGCCCTCTACCAGCGCGGGTTCCGCCTGTGCGTCCACCCGGCGCCCTACTGCTTCGAGGCATACTGGGCCACCCCGCCGGCCGCCGCGCTCGGCTGGTACTGGCCGGCCAACACCCTGCGACCGACCTCCTTCCTGACCAGCCCGCCCACCGGCCCCCGGCGCACCTTCCCCCGGTACCGCGCCGGAGGAGTCATCGAGTGGCCACGCTCCGACCGGAACTCACCGCCGCACCCGGATCCCGCACCGCCGCCCGGCGGCCCGCGGGATGAGGGGCGATCAGGTGCCTGACCATGCACGGGGCGTGAGGCCCACCCGCGCGCCCGTAGCCGTAACCCCGCGCGCCGTTGCCGACGATCACCGGTGGCTGACAGCTTGGAGCCCATGGAAGCGACCAATGGCAAGCTCGTCGACGCCTCCTGGCACACCTGGGAGCACCGCGGCGACGGCCGCTACCAGCGAGTCGGCCCGGCGGAGCAGCAGCAGCTGCTTTCGCTGGCACAGCTGCAGCGACACGTCGGCCCGGTGCGTACCGTCTCCCGGTGCAGCAGCGCCGACACCGAACGCGTTCTCCACCTTCTCGAGCACGCCGGGGACCGCGCCGCCGGCAGCGCCCTGGCCGCCCTGCACACCCTGGTGCACCAGCGCCTCGGCCACCTCGCCGACCACGATCCCCACCCGTTGAACGCCGGGCAGCGCCTGGACGAGGAGACCGCCCGCGCGCTCGCGCTGGCCCGTGGCCTGGGCGGTCGGCTTGCTCAGCGTCCCAACCGGGTCGATGCCCACGCCGTCGCGGAACTGACCTGTGTCCTGGAGCGCTGGACGTGCGGGCCGTTGCTGCTGGTGCCGGTGGCAGCCGAGCTCCCCCGGCTGTTCGGCATCCACGCCGACCGGGCCCAGGGATGGCCCCGTGTCGCCGACCGCTGGCTCCAACCGCATCCGAACGCCGTCGGTGACGCGGTCGACACGGTCACCGAGGCCGGTGCCTACCTGCTCGCCCGGGCCACCGCCGCCCGGTCATGGTTCCTGCGGGCCGCCGAAGACCGGATCGAGGACCTCGTCGCTGCCGGATGGACGGCACGCTGACGCACCACCGCCAGGACGTAGTCACGGGAGTACCGTCGGGCCGCCAGGGCAGATGAGGGACGCCCGGAACGCAGTGAGGGCCCGGCTTGCGCCGGACCCTCACTGTGCGAGTAGCGGGAACAGGATTCGAACCTGTGACCTCTGGGTTATGAGCCCAGCGAGCTACCGAGCTGCTCCACCCCGCGTCGTTGTGTCTCCACCATAGGGCACCGCCGCCCCTCGACACCAACGGGTTTATCGGCCCGACGCAGCCGAGATCGGCCGACGATCCGTCAGCAGCCAGCAGCGGAATTTACGCCGTCCATCCAGCCTGCCCGCGTGCCTGACTGACTCGCATCCCGTGCCACCGGAGTGATTGGTGCTCCGGCAGTCGGCGCCCTCCCCGCCCCACTGACCTATCGTCATGAAGCAAGTCTGGCCTCGCGATCCGCGAGACATGGCCGCGACCCGGCCCATCCGCCCTCTAGTAGCCGCCGCGGACGAGTTGCTCGTCGAGGACGCGGTGCATGTCCTCGACGGGCAGCGACGGGTTCGCCGCCGCTGCCTCGACGAACCAGCGCAGGACACTCGGATCGGTCAGCAGCTCGCGGATTCTGGAGAGCGGCAGATTCGGGTGCCGGATCGAGGCAGCGCGAACGCCTTGGTCCGTGTCGTAGGACAGGCGGTCGGCGAGGTCCGGGGGAAGGAGAGGGTCGTAGGTGGCGAGGACCCGGACATCAGGGTCCGGATCGTCCGCGTGGACGGACGTCCCGCACGTGACGTCGGTCGGGAAATCGGGCCGGGTCACGAGCCCGCTGCGATGGGCGGGGCGCTCCAGCCACGTCCTCGCCAGGAGCGACGAAGGCGCTTCGGGGTGCCGGAGACACAACGCCAGGCGCACACCGGGATCGTCGTCGTCCGCGAGCCGCGCCACATACTCGGACGGCAGGAACCGGCTCCCGGCCGCCAACCTGCGCACGCGCGGAAGCGCCGACGTCGCCTGGGAGACGAGCCGGTCCATGTCGGTCGGCGGCCATTCCTGAATGTCCATCATCGGTGCACCGCGCCCAGCGAGGAAAAACTCGTTCTCTTCGGAGAAGTCGGCCTTGATCGCCACCCGCTCCTCCTCGCAGAGCAGCGGATTCAGGACCAGTCGCCTGCGGACATCCTCATCGGCATGGGCGGCGAGCACGCTGATGAACTCGGGTGTGAGGTCCTGACGTGCGGACAGTGCCACGGGGCGCTTGGCTGCCAGGAACTGCCGCAGACAGTCCAGCGGAACCGCGGGGTTGACGGAAAGAGCATCGAGGTCCTGGTGCCACTGGCGTCGCTGCCCGTCGTCCACGGGCCGGCACGCCAGAACGTGGTCGACGACCTCACGGGAAACGCAGCCGTTCCGCAACCTCGAACGCCGCCACTGCTCGTCCGCCGTCAGCATCCGGAGTCCGTCGACGTGCGCTCCCTTGGGCGTGGTGTAGTCGAAGTCGCCGGGGGTGAACGGCTGCGCCGCATCCTCGGCCCGAGCCCGGACCCCCGGGTCGGGATCGGTGAGCAACGCCTCGCGCACGGCATCGGACATACGCGGCCAGTACAGGCAGGACCAGGCACGCAACTGCGGCTCGCGATGGTTCCAGAAGGACAGGACCACGGACCCGGCGATGGCCGTCCCGGTCCGGGTGTCGTCGATGAGCTGCTTGTCCCGCTCGAAGTCGAGGGTCATACCCTCTCGTTCGACAGCCCAGACCGGAAGCGGCCGGGGCCAGTTCCACCGGTTCGGGCCGCACATCAGCCCCCTTCGCACGAGCGGCTTGCTCGGGTCGGCGTCCTCGATGCCGACCGTTCTCGCGCGTTGCTCCGCATCGACGCGCGGGTTCCTCGACAGGTTGTACTGGGCGGTCAACGTGCCCCGGCGCAGGATCGCGTCGATGACCTCGGCCGGGAGTTCACGACGACTGCCGCTGTGGTCCAACCAGCCCGTGTCGAGCAGCCGGACCAGGACGTCAGCCGCCGCTGCGGGATTCTCCGCGATCCCACGTATCCAGGCGTTGTACATGACGCTCCCCCCGTGGTGAACAGAACCCGTGTTCACCCTAGGGCGGGCCACCATCCCCTCGGCCAGATTCCCATCGGCTCCTAGGCGGAGACGATCCTGCGTTCGGCGTCCTCCAGCGTCGCGATGAGCGACTTGAGTACCGGCGAGGTGTCGGTCCCGAGCTCCTGCTGCGCCTTGTGGATCTGGTGGATGGTCCGGTTCAGCTGCTCCCGGTCACCGGACTCGCTGTGGACGGTGAGCAGGCTGCCCAGCAGCCGGTCGGACTGCTGGTCCACGGTCAGGCCGGCCGAGGCGGCGGCCGCCGCGCCGCGGAAGTCGCGCAGCGCCAGCCGGCGCCGGGCGAGCTCGTCCGCCACGTCGATGATCGCGGAGATCATCTCCTCGACGTGGTGGCCGATCCAGACGTACTTGTACTTCTCCACGCCCAGGAACGGGTGGGCCCGCACCAGCGCCAGCGCGTGGGCGAGGGCAAGGTCGGCCTGTGCTCCGCTGCTGTCCATGCCCTGGCGGTACAGGTCCTGGAACTGGCTCCAGTCGCTGGTGACCTTGGGGCCGAACACGTAGATGCCGTTGGTGACCGGCGGCAGGTAGGGGCTCTGCGGGTGGTTCGCGGGCAGCATCGGGTCCCGGCCCAGCCAGCCGCGCAGGCGGCTCATGTGGGCGTTGCGGCCCTTGGCCAGGATCCGCTGTCCGTTCCACAGGTCGAAGTCCAGCTCGTGGCGGGTCTTGCCCGGGTTCAGGATCAGCCAGGCGGCTATCTCGAGCAGGGTGTTGCGCCGGTTGGACTCCACTTCGCCGCGGCAGTTCAGGAGGTCGACCGTGCCCAGCAGCTGGACCTGGGGACCGTCCGGCGCGGGAGGCCGGGTCCGCAGGGCGGCGAGCACGTTCGTGGCCGCCGGCGCCACCTGGGCCACCGGTCGGATGACGGGCTGGGGGTGGGCGCCGGCCAGCGCGGCCGGTGCGAGTGCGCTGTCGGCGTCCTGGTCCTCGTCGACGTCCAGGAGTTCGGGCCCGGATCCGGCCTGGTGGTCCTGCGGCGCGGGCTCCTGATCGTGGCCGCCTGCGTCCTGCGCCTCGCGCAGGACCTGGCTGAGGGTCTGGTCGAACAGGTCGGCGTCCTGCTCCGCCGGGTCGTCCGCCTGCTCGTCGGCCTGCTCGCCGTCCGGGACCGGGGCGTCCTGGGATGCCCAGGCGTCCTCGTCCTCGTCCTCGTCCTGCCGGCCGGGGCCGGGCACGGCCTGGTGTGCCGGGGCGTCGGGGGCCAGACCCACTGCTTCCGCTGCCAGGCCGCCTTCCTCTTCCTGGTGGTCCGGGGCGTCGGCGTTCACGCTCGGGGCGAGGGCGCTGAATCCGGGGATCGAGGTCGCCGAGGTGCCGGTGGACTTCTCCATCCGCACGGTGGTGACCGCCGTCGGCTCCTGCGCCGCGTCGGTCCGGGGCGCGCGGGGGTCCGGTAGCGGGGCGGGGCCGTTGGGGATCGGCTGCCTGCCGCTGTGGGTCCATTCCGGCGCGGCGACGTCGTCGGTGCGGTTGGAGGTGGCGAGCAGGTGGATCAGTGGCAGGTAGGCGTCGGCCTCCAGCCGCTGGAGGGTGACCGCCAGGTCCAGGCCCGGCAGGTCGACCGTGCCGCCGGGGGCGGCCGACAGGGTCCAGCCGCCGAACAGGTCGAGTTCCGGGCCGGCCTTGGTGATGTAGCCGCCGGCGGTGCGCGGCCGCGAGGTCAGCAGGTCGCTCAGCGCGGCGGCCTCTTTCGCCTCCGGGGCCGCGGGGCAGATCAGTATCTTGGGCACCCAGGTGTCGCCGCCGTCGTCGGACAGGCGGGCCTCGTCCAGCCCGGTGAAGCCGCCTGTCTCCAGGGCCGAGCGCTGGAAGGCGTCGTGTGCCAGTAGGTCCTGCGCGGCGTCGGCCAGGGTGGGCTGGTACTCCACGCGGATCGGGTAGACCCCGGCGAGTTCCTCGCCCAGCTCCGCGAGGAGGACCGCGGTGTCGTCGACCAGTTCGGAGCTGGCCAGTTCGACGGCCAGGCCCAGCATGATCGCGTGCACGTCCTCGTCGCTGCCGGCCAGCCGCAGCAGGCCGATGGCTTCGAGGTTGACCAGCACGGGGTCGCGGTCGGCGGTCTGCCCGAGGCTGACCAGCGCCGGGTAGGGGGCGGTGATGTCGTGGGCGTCGTCGGGTGCCAGCAGGGTGGCGCCCTTGGCGGGGCACCACCACAGGTCCGGGTTGTCCTGGTCCTCGCGGAACGGCGCCACCGGTGGTGTGGCGGCGGCCAGGTACAGCTCGACGCCGCGGTTGGTGACCCGGATCGCCTCGACCGGCGGCAGCTGCTGGCCGGTGGCCCGGCAGTTCACAGCCATCGTGCGCAGCGCGATGTCCAGGAGCTCCAGGCTGGGGCCGTCGGCGACGGTCCGCATCTGCTGCTCCAGCTGGGCGCTCGCGCTGGCGGGCTCGGGCAGCGGTATGCGCCGGCGCGGACGGCGTCGGCGCTGCTGGACCTTGCGGCGCAGGGCGATGGTGCCCAGGAGCGCGGCCGCGGACAGGCTGGTGGCGATCGCCGCGGTGTACAGCGCGGACGAGTCCTCGCCCTGGTCCTCGGCGGGACTCGCCTCGGCGGCGTGGGTGGGCGCGGTGGTGGAACCGGCGGCCGGTGCATGCGTCGTCGGCGCCTGGGCGGCCGGTGTGGTGGCGACCGGGGCCGGCGCGGTCGTGGGCGCGGTGGTCGGGGTGGTGCCGCCCTGCGCCGGCGTGCTGGTCACCGGGGCCGGGGCGGTGCTGGTCGAGGTCCCGGGCGCGGGGGTGTGGCCGCCCCCGGTTCCCGGGCCTCCGGTGGTGGGGGTGGAACCCTCGCCGCCGGTGCCCGGCGTGCCGACCGGCGCGGGCGCGGGGGTGGTGGTTGTGCCGGGGATGACCAGGGTCCAGCCGGGGTCGATGACATCGGGGTCGGTCAGGTGCGCCCCGCCGGGCTCGGCGCGGTCCTGGTTGGCCGCGAACAGCTCGGGGTAGCGGTCGGCGTCGCCGAGCTGCTTCTGCGCGATCCCGGACAGGCTGTCGCCGGTGTGGACCGTGACGGCGCGCTCTGCCTGCGGTGCCGGTGCGGCGGCCTTGGTGGGCGTGGCCGCGCCGGTGGTGGTGCTGCTGGTGGAGGGCATCAGCAGGACCCAGCCGGGCTGGATGGGGCCCGTGGCCTCGAAGATCCGGCCGTCGACCATCGTGCGGCCCTGGTTGAGGTCGGCGATCTCCTGCCAGCGGTCGCCGTCTCCGAGCTGGGCGGCGGCGATGCTCCACAGGCTCTGCGCGGGCCGGGTCTGCTCGACGGTGTAGGTGGGGGAGGTGCTGCTGTCCGCGGTGGTGCTGCCGGTGGTGGGGGCGTTGGTCGTGTAGGCGGTCAGTGGCGCGGTAGCGGTGACGGCCGACCTCTGGGGCACGGTGGTGCTGGTGTTCGCGGCAAGCGCGGCACCGGCGGTCGGGCCGAGCAGCAGGACCGCGCCGACCAGGGCCGAGGCCACGGGCTGGCTCCAGGTCAGTCCGGGCAGGCGTGGGACGGCTCGGCCGCGCAGTTGGGCGGGGACCTCCAGGACGACCGAGAGCGCGAAGCTGGCCCACCCGAGCCAGCCGACGATGATCAGGGCGAGCAGGAACGCGGCGCCGGTGTCGGGACTGGTCAGCAGTTGCGTGGGGGAGGTCAGCAGGGACACGCCGGCCGGGCCGTAGCGCTGGGTGGCGATCAGCAGGACCGCGGGCAGTCCGCCGAGCAGCGCCAGCAGGGCGGCGAAGCCGAGCAGCGCCTTGGGCAGGTCCAGGAGGAAGTGGCCGCGCCGGCGACGGATCTTGTGCGGAGCCTTCGGCACGCTCACGGTCCCTTCGGAGTGGTGACGCCGTACACCAAGGCGGCGGTGGCGCTGCCGTGGACGGTCAGCGAGCCGATGCCGAACACGGAGGTGTAGGTGGTGCGGATGGAGACGTACAGCTCACGGCCGCCGTCGATCGGGTAGACGTTAGTACCTGAGCCGAATCCGGCTTCGCGCAGGTAGGCGTATGCGGCGGCCTCGGCCTGGCCGGGGCTGACGACGATCTCGTTGCCGGCGATGGCCTGGCCGGCGTTGATCTGCTCGGCGCCGGCGCGCGCGGCCTCCTGGGCGGCGGAGTCGGCGCGTTCCTGGGCGTTGAGTTTGCCTCCGCCGTCCACGACCAGGGCCAGCATCAGCAGCAGGCCGCTGATGACGACGACGGCGTAGATGGCCACGCTGCCCTCCTCGCGCACCGCCTGCCGGTGTCGGCGCATCGCGTTCATCCTCGCTGCTCGTAGGTGTCGACGTAGCTGGTCCAGCTGGAGGTGAGGGTCTTGCTGGCGCTGCTGAAGCCCAGCAGGTCGGAGAGCTTCACCGTGCAGCTGACGGTCACGGTCACGTAGCCGGCCTGGCCTGCCTGGGCGGGGAAGGCACGGGTGTTCAGGCTGACCCGGGGGGTGCACTTGACGCCCTCGTTGTGGAAGTCGTCGACGGCGGCCGAGTAGGCGTTCGCGCTGGCCTGGGAGGCGCTGCTGGCCGAGGACGCGGTGCGGGCACCGTCCTCGGCGGCGTCGTCGACGACCTGCTTGGTCAGCACGATGCGTCCGGCGGCCAGCGCCAGACAGATGAACATGATGAGGATCGGGGCGATGATGACGGCCTCGATCGCGGCGGAGCCCTGGTCGCGCGGCCCGGGCCGCAGGCGCGGGAATCGGGTCATGGCCGCGTCCAGTTCTCGCGGGGCCCGGAGGCGGTCTGGGTGATGGAGGGTCCGCTGAGCAAGGGGATGACGGAGGGCGCGTGGCCGGTGACGGTGATGGTGACCCGGTCCGCGGTGGAGCCGCCGGAGGAGACGCCCACGTCCAGCAGGGAGTTGCCGCCGAGCTGGTGGGCGACCTGGGCGGCCCGGGCGGTGCCGTCGCGCAGCGGTGTCTTGTAGGTGCGCCCCGCGGTGACGCCTTCGCGGGCGGCGCTCTGGGCGACCTCGCGGGCGTAATACCACATGCACGCCTGAGCGGCGAGGAGGGACAGCATGATCACGATGGGCAGGATGATGGCCATCTCGATGGAGGCGTCACCGCGGTCGCCGCCCAGGCGTGCCCGCAGCGCGGCGCACGGGCGTTGCGCGCGCCCGAGTCGGCCGCGCGAGGTGGGGTGGCGCATGGTCGGTGCTCCTCCAGAGGGGCGGGTCGGCGAAGGGACGGGGGTCGGCCGCAGGCTGGCGGGCCTGCGGCCGACCGTGGCCTCAGAACGTGGCGATCTTGTTCTTGTACTTGGTGAACAGCACGGTCAGGGCGCCGGCTATGAGCACGGCGCCGGTGATGGCGGCGAACCAGATGATCACGGTGGTGATGGAGATGTCCCCGCGGTCGTCCTGTTCGCGCAGGCCCTCCAGGCGGCCGCGGACGATGGTCCAGGCGGCGAGGAACGGCAGGACCTCGACGGGCAGGTTGTCGCGGACGGTGGCAGCGGTACGGCTGAGCTGGTTCTTCATGAGCTGGTGCTCCTACTTTCTCGGGGTTCGTGCTCGGGTCAGTGGGGTTTGGGGGGTGTCAGGCCATGAGGATTCGGGAGATGGCGGGATAGCCGATGAGGACCATCACCAGGACGGCCAGCAGGGCGCCGGGCGCGGTCATCGCCTCGGAGTCCTTGTTGGCCTCGGCGGCCTGACCGCTCATCAGCTCGCCCCGCAGGGACTTGGCGCGGGCGCGCAGCGTCTGGTAGACGGCGGCGCCGTCGTTGCTGGACAGGCGCATGATGTCGGCGACGTCGCCCAGGGCCGGCAGGTCGAGTTCCAGGGACAGGTCCTTGAGCTGGTCCCAGGGAGCGACCTTGTCGATCCGGGCGCGTTCCAGCGCGTCGCGCAGGCGCTGGAACGCCCAGCCGTGGCCGATCAGTGCGGCTCGTTCCAGGGACTCGGTGGGGCCGGCGTCGCCGGCCCGCTCGAGGGCGACCAGGTCGAGGTAGGCGGTGATGGCGTGCGAGAACTCCTGCCTGGCACGCCGGGCCTTGTCGCGGACCTCCAGGCCGGCGACCAGCCACAGCACCGCGGCGGCGATCAGGCCGACGACGGCGGGCACCGGCAGGGGCAGCGAGATGCCCATCATGGCCAGGCCGACCGTGATCACGACCGGGAACGCCAGACCGGCGAACGCGGCCGCGACCTTGGTGAGCAGGTGCTGGCCCGGGGTCTTGCCGATCAGCGCGAGGTCCTTGTAGGGGATCTTGACGCCGGGCAGGTGCTGCAGATGCGTCAGCAGCCAGGCTCCCGCGCGCTCGTCCTGGGTCAGCTGCCTGGCGGGGGCGTCGTCCAAGCTGCCGGGCTGGTTGATGGCGTCCAGGGTGGCGTTCAGGTCCGGTTGCGCGCGGACCAGGGCGCGCACGCCGACGGCGACGCCTGCGCCGAACACCACACCGGCGCCAATTGCGGCCACGGGGATCATCGAGCTCCTCCGGTGGTGACGGGACTGGCGCCGGTGTTGGCGCCGGTGGGGACGGAGGGGGCCGGTGCGGCGACGGCCACGGCGCTGCGCGTGTCGGGAGCCAGGAACCGGGGGGTGGGCCGGTAGCTGGCCAGGGACCGCATCCAGCTCAGGACTGCCGCGAAGCAGGCGATCAGGATGGTCAGCACGATCTGTCCGACCACCGTGCTGTAGGGCTGGACGTAGGTGGGGTCCAGGGATCCGGCGACGACGATGCCGACGGTCATGAACGTCATCCACTTGACCGTCGTGCGCGGCTTCGCGCGGTCGGCCTCGATCGCGCGGCGCTGGCGGACCTCGTCGCGCACCGCGTCGGCCAGGTCGGTCAGCGCGGCCGCGAGCCCGGGGCCGCGGTCGGAGGAGCGAAGGATCAAGGCGGCCGCGACCTTGTCGGCGGTCGAGTCGCGCAGCGTGTCGGCGAACGCGCGCAGCGCGTCCTCGGGCCGCCAGCCCGACTGCAGCCGGGCGGCGAGCTCGCCGATCGGCTTCTCCAGGGCCTGGGGGGCGGTCTTGCGGCTGGTGATCATGGCCTGTTCCAGGCCGATGCCCAGGAGCAGCACGTCGGCCAGGCGCCGGGTCCACTCGGCCAGTGCGTCGAGCTGCTCGATCCGGGCGCTGGTGACCTTGGCCCCGGACAGCAGCCAGGGCAGCCCGATGACCAGGATGACCACCATCGGGCCCAGGACGAACCAGCCGGTGACCCCCCACACGAGCAGGGCGGCCACCACGGCGCCGGCCCAGCGCGCGCGCAGGCGGGCCCGGGCCGCCTCGTCGCGGTCCTCGCTGTGCCAGGAGCGCCGCCAGCGGCTCACCGGGCCGGCGACCACGGGGCGGCGGGTGCCCATGATGCCGGACACCACGCCGATCAGGCCGCCGGTGAAGCCCAGGCCCGCGAACAGGGCGATCAGGGTCTGCGTGGTCATGACTGCCTCACCAGCAGGTCAAGCGGCCCGGCCCAGCTGCCGTTCGGCTGGTTGAGCAGGTCCGCGTTGAAGCCGACCCGCATGAGGTCGTGCAGGCAGGCGGGGTTCATCAGCGGTACGGCGCGCACTTCACCGGTCTCGGGGCGCGGCCCGAAGATCACGTTGGTGGCGGGGCGGCCGCTCTCGCCGGCCCCGGTGACCTCCATGACGTGGGACACGAACCGGTGGCGGCGCCCGCCGATGCCGGTCTCGTCGATCATCGTCACGTAGACCACGAAGTCCACGCCGTTGGCGACCTGGCGGTACGCCAGGTTCTCGGTGAACCCGTTGCCGGACTGCATGTACAGTTCCGCGATCCGGTCGAAGATCATGTGCGGCGCGCGGGCGTGGATCGTGCACATGGAGCCGCCCTCGCCGTTGGTCATGGCCTGGAGCATCGGCACGACCTCCTTGCCGCGGACCTCGCCGACGATCATCCGCGACAGGGTCATGCGCAGGGCGGCGGGGATCAGGTCGCCCAGGGTGATCTCGCCTGCCGACGAGCCGTCCACGCGCTCGCCGTTGCCCTCGCGCGACTCCATCGCCACGATCTGCTCGTGGTGCCGGTTCTCGTGGAGGAAGAGTTCGTACTCGCTTTCCAGCGTTCCGATGCGCTCGTGCTTGGGGATCTCGCGGGCCATCGCCCGCATCAGCGACGTCTTGCCGACCGCCTGTGTCCCGGCGATCAGTACGTTCTTCTTCGCGCGGATGAGCGAGGACAGGAACGAGGCCAGGGTCTGGTCGACCGTCCCCAGTCCGATCATGGTGGACAGGTCGCTGTCGCGGACGCGGTGGCGCCGGATGGTGACCATCGGGCACTGGGTGACGTCCGTCATCGCCTGGAGGCGTGAGCCGTCCGGCAGGCGCAGCGCCATCATCGGCTCGGCCGTCGACAGGGTCCGCTCTCCCTGGCCCGAGCGCCGCGCCAGGTCCCGCAGCATCTCGATGAGGTCCTCGTTGCTCTCGGCGACGGGCGCCACGCGTTCGCGCTGCCCGTCACCGCGGTCCACCCACACGTCGTCGAACCCGTTGATCAGAACGTTCTCGACGGTTTCGTCGTCCAGGTGGTGCTGGAGGCGCCCGGTGCGGAACAGCAGGTCGAACACGGCCTCGGCCAGGGTCTGCTCCTCGGCCGGAGTGGTCGAGGTCCCTCGTTCGATCGCGGCGGCGTCCGCCCACACGGCGACCGCGTTGTTGATCAGATCGCGGCCGCGCTGCTGGCGCGTCACGTCGGTCATGCCCGGGTCGCGGCCGACCGCCAGGGACAGACTCTCGGCGACCCGGCGCTTGAGCTCGGTGGCGACCGTGTAGTCGACCTCCGGCGCGGCCTGCCGGGCCGCGGGGGCCGGGGCGCTGCTGCGCACGGTGGTCGGCCGCAGCCGGGAGCCTTCGGGCCCGGCCGGGCGGGCGCCGACGTCCGGTACGGCGCGCAGGTGCGCGGGTTCGTTCACATGGGGGTCGGGGTGGAGCGGCTTACCGTGCATTGCTCGCCCATTCCTGGTGCGGGGCCCCCGCAGCGGCGGGAGAGGGGACGGTCTCGGAAGGCGGCAGCAGGCGCTGGCGTCGGGAGGCGATGTGGGCCAGGACCCGGTCAGCGGCGCTGCCGGCGTGGCGCATCAAGTCGCCGCGGGCGAAGCGGCGCCCGCCGTCCTCGCCGTCCGAGAGCACGGCTGCCGAGCGCTGGTCGTCGGGCAGCTCGGCCAGCACGGGCACGTGCAGCCGCTGGCTGACCTCGGCGGCGGTGTAGATCCCGGAGCGCACCAGCACGATCCGCAGCGCGTCGCGCCCGGTTCCGCTGGCCTCGAGGTCTTCCGCCAGCGCGCGGATCCGGGGCTCGGCCAGGTGGATGCCCCGCAGGGTGGAGCGCACCACGACCAGGACCGAGTCCGCTCGCCGCACCAGCGGCGCGGAGGATCCGGTACCGCCGTGGCGGCCCAGGTCGACGATCACGTCGTGGGACGGGGTGATCTGCTCGATGCCTACGAACAGGTCGGCGAGCGGGGCCCAGGCGTACTGCAGGCTGGAGGCCTGGGCGGGCTCGGTCAGGCCCGGCAGCAGCAGCCGGTCCTGGGCGTCGCTCTCCGACAGGTCGATCAGCTGCCGCCAGAACGCTTCGCTCAGCTGAGAGGTGCGGGCGGCGACAGCCAGCTGCCGCATGCCGTAGCCCCCCGGGGTGCGGCCGCCCAGCGTGCCGGCGACCGCGGCCCCGCCGTCCGGGTCGCACTCGGCCATGATCACTCGGCGTCCGGCCTGCAGGGGCCAGGTCGACATCAGAGCCAGGGCTGTGGTGGTGGAACCGGGTGCGCCGGGGCTGCCCGCCACCGCGACCAGGGCCATCAGCCGACCGCCGAGGGGGACTGCAGCACGATCGCGAAATCGCCGGTGAAGACCCTGGCGGCAAGCGTCGGGCCGTCGTTGGCGTCGATGGAGACATCCACCAGGACGTTGCCGCTGGAGTCGGGGGCACCGACGCGGACCACCTGGGCGGGCAGCGACTGCGGCGGGGCCGTCGGGGCGCCGGAGTCGGGCTGCGGGGTCGTCACCACCAGCACCTGCGAGCCGGGTGCGAGCGGACTGCCCGGGAGCTGGCCGGGCTTGGCCAGGATGCCGACCAGCTGGTCGCCGGGCGCCACCAGCGGTTGCGCGGTCACGTCCGACATCGTCAGAGTGGAGCCGGCCGCGAGTTGCGCGGCGGCGTGCTTGCCCACGATCCGGCTCTCGTCGGAGGCGGCGACCGTGGACAGCGACGGGTCGAGCGTGATCGAGGCCGTGGTCAGGTCCTGGGCGGTGATCACCTGTCCCTGCGTCAGAGGCTGCGAGACGACCAGGATCCGGGTCTTGGCCGCCGACGAGGTCAGCACCATGGTCCCGGCCAGGCCGCCGACTGCCATCAGGGCGAGCGACAGGCCGATCAGGGCGGGCCGGCGCCGCCGGGCCGCGATCGCCTTCGGGGCCGTCACCGGCGCGACGGCGGCGGTCACGGGAGCCGAGGCGGGTTGGCTCTTCGTCGTACTCAAGAGGAACTCCTGGGGAAGGTCACTGGTTCAGAGCCTGAAGCTGCCCGACGGCAACGCTGGTGGTGGAGGTACGGGTGAGCGGGTTGAGCGTGCCGTTCACTCCGGTGCTCGATGTCCAGGTCACGGTCCAGGTGCTCGTGGCCTGGATCGTGTAGAGCCCGTTGCCCTGGCCCGCCGAGGTCTGCTGGTAGACGTGGCTCCCGCAGGTGGGCGACGGTGCGTTGCCGTACGAGGGCGAGTACGGCGTACCCGGGGAGGTGCATGTCAGCGAGGTGCCGTCGCCGAACGACCACACGATGCTCGCCACCTTCGCCACCGCGGTCACCGTCATGCCGCCCGCAGTGGCGGAAGCAGAGTTGGGGCCCCAGGTCGTTTGGGAGGGCACGTCCCACACCCACACCGGCAGTCCGACCAGGCCGGTCGCTCCCGCCTTGGGAGCCTTGCCGATCGAGGGCGGGCTCAGGAGCATCTTCGCCTCGGCCTGCTGGGCCAGCTGCTGCGGGCTGGGTCCGCCGCCGAACCCGGGCGGAGGGGCGGCCATCCACTGCAAGACGGAGCCGGGGACCCCGCCCACGCCGCCCTGGATGCAGGTCACGCGGTACACGGCGCCGTCGCCGGGCTGGTGCCCCTCCCACGAGGGGTCCCCGGTCGGCGGCTGCGGGTCGGCCAGCTCGTCGTAGCAAAGGCCGTCCCACCACCCGTAGCCCGGAACGTAGCAGGGCACGGTGGTGCCCAGGAACGTGCAGGTCGATCCGCCGCCGCCCCCGCCGCCGGTGCCGCCCGTGCCGCCGCCCGTGCCGGGGGTGGCCGTCGAGCTGGAGCCGGCGCCGACGCAGACCTGGTCACCGCAGGGTCCGACGCCGCCGTCCGCGTTGGCACCGGTGCCCAGAGCCGCGAGGAACAGGCCGATCCCCAGCAGCATCGCGCCCAGGGACGCCAGGGACCGGCGGGTCAGCACGGCCGGTCCTTCTGGAGGTCGACGTTCGTGATCTTCCATGACCCGTCGAGGACCTGGGCGGTGATGACCTCCACGTAGCGCAGGCTCTGGCCGGGTGTCAGCGCGCTCTGGCCGGTGCTCTTGTAGACCGGCTTCCAGTTCGTGGCATCGAAGCAGTCGGTGATCGTCGCCTGGGGAGGCTTCGCGGCGAGGTCGACCTCGGTGACCTTCGGTGCGAGCTTGGGCTGACCGGTGAAGATCACCCCGGCCTTCTGGTAGTCGAGCAACGCCTTCAGGTCCTGGGCCAGGGCGTTGCCGTTGGAGTACTTGGCCTGGGCGGTGGCGCTGCCCGTACCCGTGGCGAACATCTGCACCTCAACCTGCCGGTATCCCCGGTAGGCGGCCAGGATCTGCGCGTCCGCCGCGGTCGCGGCGTCCGTCGAGGGCGAGGGGGCAGGGCTCGTGCTGGCGGAGGCGGTGGGCGCCGGCTTCGCCGGCGCGCTCGACCCGCAGCCCGACAGCGCAAGCGCTGCGGCGGTGCCCGCCGCGGCGACGGCAGCGGTGCGGCGTATCCCGCCAGGTATCGATGCCACTGGCATATCCCCCTTGTGAATGGCAATCAAGACAAGTCCGACAAATTACGTGTTTGGACCGGCGCGACACTGCGCCTGGGCCTGCCGCGGACGCGGGACCCGGTGCTGACCGAGATCACCGGGCTCCGGATACTAGGTCGGCAACTGCCCCCACACCACAGGGTTTCGGTCCCGCACGCGGCGCGGAGCGGAGGCGCACTAGGCGGTGGCCCGCTCCAGCAGGCCCCGCAGCAGCTGCGTGCTGACGCACAACAGCCCGGCCGCTGCCGCCAGCTTGGAGTCCTCGAGGGTGGCCTCGCCGTTCTCGATCCTGGACCAGTGCCCCTGGGAGATCCCGAGGTGCTCGGCGACCTCGCGCTGGCTGAGGCCGGCCCGAAGGCGCAGCCAGGCCTGCTCGCTCACCACGCGGCGGTCCAGCAGCCGGGTGGGTTCCACGTTCATCGCCGCGGCCAGGGCCATCGCGGTGGACATCTCCGGGACCCGCTTGCCCTGCTCGTAGAGGCAGACGTGCGACCCGGAGATGCTGGCGCCGTGCCGACGGGCGGCCAGGGCCAGTGCGGCCTGCGACAACCCTCGCCTCCTGCGCAGCCTGCGCAGGGCGGAGGCGTCGAAGCCCGCCACGCCGCGACTTGCCACTGTGCCCCGTTCCTCGCCGGGCCCCGGTCGGCACGGCGCCGCGGTCGGCGGCCGCGACGCTCCGACACGGAGCATCGTGCGCGCACGACATGACCGCTGACGGATCGAAGACTGGGCGGTTTGTCGACTTACCGATGCAGGAGTCCATGAAGGGGGAAATGCGCGCGCGCATATGCCCCCCTCTCCCGTGCACTGCTCTGACCTGCGCGGGACGATCCCGCGTGACCGAATCTGATCGGTAACTGAGATCTATCTTGCACGACGTTTTCGAGGGGTCAAGATTGTTTCTTTTAATGATCATGTCATTCATGACGGTATGTCCGTTCTGTGATGATCTTGCATCGGGAAAATCACACGCCCTCGTCTCGGTGCCTGGACTTGCGGATGACCCGTCCATGGCTATCGCTGCTGGTGGAGGCCCCCATGCCGGCGCCGGGACCGCGCCCCGTCCGTTTCGGGCCAACGGGCGGGACCCCGCGGTCGCGGGAACCCGGGAGCCGGTCGAAGCGGCGCGGCCGACCGTGCCAAGACTCAAACCGGCCAATTGCAGGGGAGTTGGGCGCAATCAGGCCCAGGACCGACACCAGGCCGACCACCGCGCTCGTCACAGCCGCCAGGCCGGCGCCGAACCCGCCGAGCAGGCACAGGACCGCGAGCGGCCAGTGGAGCGCCTCGGGAAGGAGGACGGTGGTCACACCGGTCCCGAGCAGGCCGACCATCAGCAGCAGCCACAAGCCGGCCCGCCTGCCGCAGCGCAGCGCAACCCGCAGGCGGTACGCGGGCTCGGGGACGACGGAGGTCATGCCGACTCCTCGGGGCGGGCGGTCACGACCGAGTCGGCGGTGTGAGGTCGGTCGGTCAGCACGGCCTGGGCGTACTCCAGGCCCCGGGTCAGATCCCGAAGGCCCACTGCCAGATCCGCGAGCAACTCGGCCGGAGCGGCGTCCGCGACCGGTCGCGCCCGCCCGCGCCCGCGATGGGCGCGTCGCCGTGGCGGCTCGCTCTCGTCGCCGGTGGCGAGGATCTGCTGCTCCAGAGACGACCGTGCGCGCAGCGTGCGGCCGGCGGCCGCGGCCAGATCCTCGTAGGCCGCCTCGTAGACCGCCAGGGAGCTCGGTGCGACGGCGCCCGAGGGCGCTGCGAGGACCAGGCCGGCCGCGTCCCACGCGAAGCGGTGGTGCAGCGCGACCGCCTGGCGCAGCTCGGGAGCCGGGTCCGCCTGCGAGTCGGCGGTCACGGCCTGCTGGGCGCCCAGGATGGCGTGCAGGCGCTCGGCGTGCGGCATCCAGCAGTCCACCACCCTCGCATGGCGACGCCCCCATGCCTCGACCACGGCGGGAACCAGCCAGGCCGCCGCCAGCGCCGGGCCTGCGGCGGCCGCCAGGAACCAGTCGGAGGGGACATACCGGGCCACTGACGCCGAGCAGGCGAAGAGCACCGCGAAGAACAACGCCAGCCGACGCACGCTGACCGGCGCCGGGAGCTCGAACCCGCCCAAGGTCTCCAGCCGCAGGCCGGTGCGCGGGATCGCGGCGCGAGCCAGCAGGCGCCCAACTGGCGCTGCGGGCGGCGGCACCAGGACCCCGACCTGCTGGGCGAAGGCGGCGGCGAAGGGATCGGCGGCCGAGGCCGGCCAGTCCCAGCGGATCCAGCCCCAGGCGGTGCACTCCACCGGCCGGCGCGACAGGTCGCTTCCCACCGACGTGAGAGTGGACCGCCGGCCTCCCGGGCCGGGGCCCGTCGCGCTGTATGGCTGCTGGATCTGTTGGCAGGCGAGGTCCCAGCGCCGCCGGTCGCCGCCGTAGGGAATCGGAGGATGCGCCGAGCCGCTCACTGCGCCCCCTCGCCCGGAAACGCCAGCCCGCTTTGCACAGCGGACGAGGTGGCTGCCTCGCGCACGAAGCCGCTGGTCATGCCGGTGTCCACGTCGTGGAGCACGCCGCTAAGGACGGTGCAGCCGCCCTTTCCGACCATGTGCTCCAGCGCCCGGGCCACAATGCTGCCGCAGGTGCCGCAGCGGTCACGACCCCACGGGTCCTTGCTGTCGGTCCACGCGGGACCGAGCTCCCCGCGGCTGTAGCCGGTGCGCGGCGCGCCGCCCTTGACCGGCAGGGTGCGCAGGGCTGGCCCAGTGGACACCGTCGTCCCGGACCCGCCCGTCGGCAAGCTTCCGGCAGCGGAGCGGGCGGTAGCGCCGGACGCGGCGCAGCCGGCGCTCAGGACCCCCAGGGCTGCCGCCGCCGAGGCGAGCAGCAGGGCGGCGCGCCAGCGGCCCGAGCGGGGTGCTGTGGTGCTAGGTGGCTTCGTCATCAGGTGATAGCTCCTTTCACTCATAGAGGTGTGCTCGGAGGTATCGGTGTGACATGGATGTCGAAGGAAGTTCTCGCCACGACCTGAACGGCGCCGGTCCGGCGGTGCCGCACCGAGTGTCGAGGGCCGGCAGCGAGCGTTGAGCAGTTGCGGCGGGGGAACCCGGTCAGCGCGAGCTCTGTGGCGCGGCGTTGTGGAGGCTGTCTGCGTCCGGGCAGACGGCTCGCCTATCGTGAGCTGGTGAAAAGTCCCCGGCAGTCAGCGGCCGGTGCCGTCGTGGTCTGCCTCGGCCCGGCGGGGAGCTGGCAGTGGACGGGCCTGGCGCCGTTGGCAGTGGGCGCGCTGGCCGCCTGGTTCCTGCCCACTGTCGGCCAGGTCGCCGCTCTTGGACTCGGCGTCGTGTTCGCCCTGCTGGCGCTGTACGCGGTCCGGATGCGCGTGGTTCTTGACGGGGACCGGCTGCGGGTGCGGAACTCGGTCCGGTGGCGGCGCCTGCAGTTGGACCAGCTGGTCATCGTGCGGGCGGTTCCGGTCAGCCGCAGCGGGCCGATGCTCCGGTTGCAGGACGTGGCGGGAGACCGGTGCTGGATCCGCCTGCACGGGCTCCAGCCGCACGACCGCCAGCAGCTGCTCGACCTGCTGCGGCCGTTCGTTTTCGCCGACCGGGTGCAACACCTCGGCCCGGTGCACAAGATGCTGGCAGCCGAGACCTGAATGCTGCCCCGGCCCTGCTCGACCTCGGGTAGGTGGGTCCGAGCGGAGTGAGTCGGCGTCCGTGCGTCGTCGGCCAGGACCGCCGCCTCGGCGCCGCCGGTCCGGGTGGGCTGGAGGCCGTGCGACAGCGGAACCGGACCCGATGGGTCAGTTCATCGAGCCCACGAACGTCGTGGTGGTGCCGTCGGGGGTGACCGTCTCGATGGTGACCGGCCCGGGGGAGGCGGCCGCCGGGACCTGGAAGCGAACCGTCTGCGTCGCCGCGGCCTGGGGGGCGATGGCGGCCCGGCTCGGCCAGGCCCTGCTCCAGCACCGCGGCGGTCACGGTGACGGCCTCGCCGGCCGCCGAGGCCGGTACCTCGAAGCTCAGCGGCGCGGTGAAGCTCTGCCCGGGGGCCACGTTGACGGCGGAACCCGGGCCGGGCAGCGCGCTCTGCCCGGGGGCGCTGAGCGCCGGGGCCGGTCGGCCCCAGCTTCCGTAGCGCACCGTGATCTGGGTGTACGGCAGCTCGGCCACCTGGCCGGTGTTGTTCGTCAGGACGGCTTCGGTCCGCAGTGCGTCGTAGCCCGTCGCTGTCCCGGCCGCGTCGGTGGTCCTGGAGAACGGGAGGATCCGCAGGGTCCAGCCCTGGGCGGCGACCGGCACCGAGGTCCCCACTGCCGTGACGCCGGCCGGCAGGGCGCCTGCGGCGGCAGTTGCTCTGGCCGCCGGGGTACTCGGTGGCGGCGGCGCGGCGGAGGTCTGGGCGCAGCCCGCGACCAGCAGTGCCGCTACTGCCCCTGCTGCTGCGAGGGTCTTGTTCATGGCCATCACCTGGTTCGGGATCGGGAGGAGTCGTGGACCGGTGTTCGGGATCCTGCCAAAACTCTTCCGACATCCCGCGTTCGTGCTGCCCAGCGGCCGTGGGCCGGGCCGTGCTGCACGCTCCGACGGCGCCAACGTCTGGTTTTCCGGACCTTCGCTCCGAGGAATCCATCCCTGGACACCCGAATCCGCAGGCGGCCGCTCCGAAGAATCCGCCTCCACTCCTCGACCGGCCCCGCAGGCCCGCCGACCGCGCGCTGCGCCGGCGGCCGGGACGCGCACCAGTCGGCCCAGCCATTGTCCGACGGGCCGTGGTTGAGCCCGGCGGGGCATAGCCGTGTGGCCCACCGGCGGGGTGCCGGTGGGCCACACGGGGTGTTCGCGGACGGAGCAAGGGGTCACGTCGCGGCGGGCACCGGAACCAGGTAGAACTCGCGGCCGTCGTCGGACCGCACCCGGATGGGGCTGTCGGGCACAGCCGCCAGCACCGCTTCGGCGATGGCCTGGGCTCCGTCCTCACGGGACAGGGCGGGACGCAGCGCGCTGCGTACCGCTGCCCGGGTGGCGGCCGAGGGCGCCCGCTTCGGCACCGTGTCCTTGGCCTGGGCCACGCAGGCGTCGATCTGCTCGTCGGTCAGGTCCATCCCGTAGCCGTCGCGTTGGGCGACGGCTGCGACGGCAGCGGCCAGGACGGACCTGTTGTGCTCTTGGCACCAGATGCCTGGGGTGCCGGGCGGGTGGAAGTGTCGTGCGGTGCCGAGCGTGGTCTGCACGGTGGTGCCTCCGAAGGCTGGTCGGCCCGCTGCCGCAGGCGTGCAGCAGCGGGACTGGGGGCTAGTTGAATTCTCGCCGATCCCACTGACATTGCGGGTGCGAAACGTCAGGTGGTGTGGCCCTGCGGGGTGGTCGGGGTGACGAGTAGTCGCCGGCGCTGTCGACGACGTCGCGTCGGATCGCGTCGAGGTTGGCCAGCAGCGCGCGGATGACCTCCGTGGTGGGCACGCAGCCCAGTTGGATCATCCAGCCACGTCCCTGGGGGAGGGAAGCGACTCTCAGTGCGGGGTTCAGGGTCACGGTGATGATCGCGTCGCCGTCCGCACCGGTGGTGGGCCAGACCCGGAGGTCGGCGTAGCGGTGGGCTGGCGGCCGGATGGCCCGGAGCTCTGCGAGGAGCCGCTCGGCGTCCGCCCAGCTCTCCAGTACAAGCGGCGCTTCGGGGTCGCGGCCGATCTCGGCGGCGAACGCCTTCAGCTGGGTGTCGGTGACCATCACCCGGCCACCGGGTCGTTGCGTGACTTGTGTGCCTCGATGGCGGCGAGGATGCGGCGGCCCAGGAGGGCATCGCCGTGCTGCGCGAGCCAGAACTCCACGGTCATGAACGAAGGCACCGAGTTCAGCGACTTCACCAGCTCGCCGATGTCGACGTGCGGGGTGCCATCGCCGCTGCACCAGCCGTTGTAGGTTCCGATGCCGGGGACGTGGGCGACGTAGTCCCCGTCGGTGGACTCGAACGGGTCCTGCCACAGCTCGAACACGGCGCTGCTGGCTGTGCTTCGCAGGACCCGGCTCAGGTCCTGCCACTCGCCCAAAGGGGTCTGGCCGATCACGTAGTGGGTACCCAGGGCGACAGTGCCCTCCTCGGGCGTGTCGGTATCGGACTCCAGCCCTGCGTCGTCGATCGCCGCCAGGACGGCGGCCTGGTCTTGCTCGTCGACGGAGTAGACGACCAGGGTGAGGGCGGCTCGGTCGGACATGGATGGTCTCCTGAAGAGTGCTGCGGGTCGGCGGAGGTCCGGGGCCGCCTGCGGAACTGGCGCGGGGTCCGGTGGTGGTCGCGGTCAGGCGGTGGTGCGGGGCGGCGGCGTGATGGTGGCGCGGACGCCGTGGTCGGGTTCCAGTTCGGTGCTCTGCCAGCCGTATTCGCCCAGCAGGCTGGCGCAGTCCGCGAGGTGGGCGCGGCCCGTGGCGATCCAGTCGGTGCCGCCGGTGCAGACGCGAAGGGTCAGTGTGCCGTCGTTCTCGGCGATCACGGCGCGGCTTGCGCCCTCCGGTACGGGCAGGGCCAGCGTGGTGCGGGCGCTCTCGGCGTCGGCGCGCTGCTGAGCGGTGGGCGTGCCCGCGATGGTCTCCCGGGGGTGGCCGGAGCGGGTGGTCCTGTGCTGGTCGGGCGCGGGATGGGCACGTGGCTCGTCGGCTTGCCAGTCGGTCCCGTTGAGGCGGTGCTGGAGCACTGCCGCTGCTTCGATGGTCTTGCCCCGGCCGATCCACCGGAGGGCGGCGCCCATCTCCTGGCGCATCTGCCGGATCTCGCCGCGCAGATCGCTCACCACAGCTTGGAGGTACGCATTGGACAGCGGTGCGCTGCCAGCGGGGCGGTCGGGGACGGGGGACGCCGGTCCGGGCACGGTGGAGGGGAGTTGGTTGCTCATGGGTTCTTCCTGTTCTGCTGGGCGGACAGCGGGGAGAGCGGCCTGCCGGTGCCGGGCACCGGCAGGCCGGTGGGTGTCATGCGGCGCGGGTGTGGCTGCTTTGGCTGTTGGGGTTGCGCAGTCCGCGCCTGCGGAGCGGGTCGTGGCGCTGTTCGTCCACGGTGACGACGGTGGTGATCGGGTCCTCGTCGTCGGCGAGGAGGTCCAGGCGGACCCAGTAGGGCATGACGAAGCGGATGATTTCGGCGAGCTTGCCGGGGCCGACGCGGAAGCGCCGGAAGTGTCCGCATTTCTGGTGCGGAGCGTGCCGGACGCCGGAGGGGATGCCGTCGCCGTCCAGGAGCCGTCCGGCGCTGCGGCGTGCGGCGTGCAGACGCGGTCCCATGCGCCAGCCGACCTCGACGAAGAACGGGTCGCGGGACTCGCGGTGGCTGCGCTTCCTCTTCTTGCGGGTGGTGGGTTTCACGGCGGGGGGTTCGACGACGTCGCGGTTGTCGCAGCACAGGTAGACCAGGATGGACAGCGCCGGTCGCAGGATCGACTCGAACAGCTTGGTGACCGCGCGGGGGTCGTGGCGGCCCCACACGGCCTCCGCGCGGTCGGCGGCGAACGATACGGCGTCGCTGATGGTGAAGCGTTCGCGGCCGGTGGGTATGTTCATCCGCATGTAGGTCTGGTCGGAGACCTCGCCGGTCTCGGGGTCCAGGAGGTCGATGACGACCAGGAGGCCCAGTCCTTCGACGTCGTCGTCGGTGTACGCCATCTGCTCGGGCTCCTGGACGTACCCGTAGAGGTAGAAGCCGCGCACCAGGCCCTCAACTGTCTTGTAGCGAACGGGCCATGGCTCTGGGAGCACGATCAGGGGGTTGATGTGGGGGAGGTGGGCGAAGATGTTGCCGGGCAGCTCGTCCGAGGTCGAGCGGTAGAGCTCGGCGGCCATGTACTCGTTCAGGTCGTAGGTGACGCGCCCGCGCTTGGCCCACATTCGGAACGCGCCGACGTGGGAAGCGCAGTCGATCATGTCGGCCTGCTGGGAGAGCGTCAGGTGCTGCGGGGGGTCGTACTTCAGGTCGATCGGTTGGCCGCCGGACATCTGGTTGAGCATCGACACGAGCCAGCGGTGGTTGCTGCGCAACTGGGCCTCGCGCTCGGTGAGCTGGGAGATGAAGACCTCGTTCACGTCGCGGGTGCGCAGTGCGCGGGCGTGGCGCTGGTTGCTCATGGCGATCCTCTGGACGCGTGCGGCTGGAGAGGCCGGGAGGGGGGTTCTGGTGCCCGCACCCTCCCGGCGAACATCAATCTACGCTGTTCTAATGAGTTATGCAATCCACGGGTGTCGGGAAATCGGCCTCATCGGCGAAGGCGGGTACCGGCGAGCCGCGTACCCGGCGCGATGCCGGTCCCCGGCAGCAGCCCGCCGATCACCGGGAAGTGGGCACCCTTCACTCTTGCCTGCCGAACCCGCAGGTCCAGGCATTTGAACGCGAGCAGTTCCGGGTCGGTGGCCACGGTGGGCAGCAGGCCGACGGGAGAGGGCAGGTTGTAGGCCATCCGATCCGTGGTGGTGTAGCCGAGTCTGCGGTAGAACCCGGCGAGGTCGGGAGTGTGGTTGAGGAGCATGATGCCCATGGCGGCCCGGGCCGCCAGGCTCTCCGCCGCGCTCACCAGCGCCGCGCCGACACCGCGGCCACGGTGTTCGGGCTGGACGGCGACACCATTGACCATGGTCATGCGCTTGGTCAGGGCGATCAGTACCGCACGCTGGCCGGCGAGCTGCGGATGCTCGAAGATCCAGCGGGGAGGCCCTCCCACCAGTGCGCCGGCGATCGTCCCGTCGGCTGTCTCGGCGACCAGGGCCATGGAGTCCTCGTGGGTCAGCGGCGGGGACTGACGACTGGCCAGGACCGCCCGGGCCTGCCCGAAGGGGGCCGGGTTCGCGGGGTCGGCCAGGGCGATGACCTGCATGAACTGCTCGCTGTCACCGGGGCCGGCAAAGCGGACGCGGTACGGCTGATTCGCCACTGCGGACATGGGTGGGGTCCTCCAAAGCATCGGAAAGGCTGTGCTTGAGCAGAAGGGACTGCGAGCCGGCGGCCCGCCGGCGTAGGGCGGTGCGTTCACTGCTTCGGCCCGGCCGACCGGCCGGGCCTGGGCCGCTCCACACGAGCCGGCCCAGGCCACGGCAGGGGCGGTTGCCGGGTGCCGGTGCGTCGGTAGCCGCCCGGCACCCGGCGGCGTCACAGGAAGGGCTTGACCAGGTCGGCGAACTCGTCCGGCGACAGGACGGTGATCTTCAGCTTCTCGGCCTGGGCCTTCTTGGACCCGGCCTTGTCCCCGGCGACGACCAGGGTGGTGGACGACGAGACGCTGCTGCCCGCAGTGCCGCCCGCGCGCACGATCAGCGCGTTGACCGCCGCTCGGGACCAGCCCGCGAGCGCGCCGGTCATCGTGCCGGTGGCGACCACGGTCTTCGAGGCCAGGGGCAGCGGCCCGCCGCCCGGAGAGCTGGTCTCCTCGGCGGGCTCGGTCAGGGTCACCCCTGACGCGGCGAGCTTGGCGATGACCGGGGCCAGTTCCGCCAGCTCGGTCAGCACCAGGGCGCTCTTCTCCGGCCCGATGCCCTCGACCTGCTGCAAGGCGCGGGCGTCGGCGGCCTGGAGGGCGGCCATGGTGACGAACCGGCGCGCGATCCGCCGGGACATGCTGCGGCCGGTGCCGCGCACGCCCAGCGCGCACAGGACGCGGTTCAGCGGGAGCTGCTTGGCGGCCTCGATCCGGGCGAGGATCTTCGCGGCCGTCTTCGCGCTGTTCGAGACCGCGGTCAACTGGGCCTCGGTGAGGCGGAACAGGTCGGCGACGTCCGCCAGTGCACCGGCGGCGAGCAGCTGCTCGACGATCTTCGGTCCCATGCCCTCGATGTCGAGCTGTTCGCGGCCCACCGCGTACTGGACGGACGGGGCCAGGGTGCACGCCCGGCCCTTGACGCAGCGCCAGTGCCCGGTGCCCTGGTCGATCGGTCCCGAGCAGGTGGGGCAGACTTGCGGCAGAGGGATCGGTGTCTCGGCACCGGCGCGGACGGAGACTACGGGGCCGACCAGGCCGGGGATCACATCGCCGTTGCGCCGAACGGTCACCAGGTCCCCGAGCATGAGCCCGAGCCGGCTGATCTGACCGGCGTTGTGCGGCGTGGCGTAGGTGACGGTGACTCCGTCGATGTCCACCGGTTCGAGCTCGGCCAGGGGAGCCAGGAGCCCGGTGCGCCCCGTCGCCCAGGTCACGGCCCTGAGCCGGGTCGTGCGCTCGATGCTGGGCAGCTTGTAGGCAACCGCCCATCTCGGCGAGCGCGAACTCTCCCCGGCCGTGCGCTGGTCAAGGGGGTGGTCGGCCTTGATGACGATGCCGTCGATGCCGACCGGCAGCGAGGCCCGGCTCCGGGCGACGGCGTCGATGTAGCCGCGCACCTCCTCCAGCGTGGTCACGGTCACGGTGCCGACCGGGGTGTCCTGCACGGTCCGCACACCGAGGGTGCGCAGCGTGTCCAGCAGCTGGGTGTGCGTCATCCGCTCGCGGATGTCCGTTCCGCCCGGGCTTTCCTCCTGCGACAGCAGCCCGTAGCCGAAGAACGAGAGCGGTACCTGGTAGCTGCGTCCGGTGGTGGCCTGCAAGGACCCGGCGGCGGCGTTGCGGGCGGTGGAGAACAGGTCCTTGCCGTGCTCGGCGCGGATACGGTTGGCCTCTTCGAACTGCGCGGCCGTCAGCACGACCTCGCCCCTGACCTCCACGGTGACGGGGGCGGACAGCTCGGTGGGCAGCCCGTCGATGGTGCCGATCGCGTGCGAGACGTCCTTGCCGCTCCACCCGTGTCCACGGGTGGAGAGCCGCACCAGGCGGCCGTGGACGTACTCGCCGCAGACGGCGAGTCCGTCGAGCTTCGGGCTGCCGTGCAGGCCAAGCGGTACGTGGCCGAGCCGCTTGGTCAGCCTGGCCCACCAGCCGTCGAGCGCGTCGAGGTCGAAGATGTCGTCCAGGGAGAGCATCGGCACGGCATGGGGGACTTCGCCCTCTTCCAGGACACCGGCCGCGACCCGCCCGGTCGGGGAGTCCTCGGCGCGGTGGTCGGGGTGAAGCAGTTCGTAGGCGGCGATGGCGTGCATGAGCCGGTCGAACTGGGTGTCGTCCAGGGCCGAGGTCCCGTCCTTGTAGTAGGCCAGGGCGGCGGAGCGGGCCTGGCCGACCGCAGCGAGGTAGCCGCTGCGGTCGGCCAGAGCGGGAAGGGGCAGTTCTGTCACGGTCATGGAGTCGGCTTTCATCGGCCGGGCAGCGCGAAGCGCGAGCCGGCGGCAACAGGGGGACGCCGCGGTGCCCGATTGGGGGGCAGCGGACGGGAGCGGAAGGGGGGTCGGTAGGCACCGGCCCCAGTTGGCTCCACAATACCCATGTCTAATGAGTTACACAATCACGGTTTCGTGTTCAGTCCCCGTGCGCACTGCTGGGTGGCCCACCGCAACAGATCGCCCACCTGTGCTCCGAACACCCGGGCGGTGACATGCCGGGCCTCCGGCTCCAGGTCGAGGAGAACCGCGCGGGGCGTTGGCCGCCCGTCAAGCCAGGCGTCGAGCTGCGCCAGGAGCCGGACCGGGCCCGCCATCCGCAGCGCGACGTGGTGACTCCCGCGGTCCTCCCACTCGACCGCGTCAGCTCCCAGATGCCGCAGGGCGGCCCAGGACCTGTCCAGCGGACCGGCGAAGTCCTCCAGGGAGGCGAGGTTGAGGTCCAGCATCCGCCGGCTCCAGAGGTCGTACGACTCGTGGTCCGTGCCGTCCACGGAGTTCCACAGAAGCACGACCTCCTTCGCGGTCTCGCGCAGTACCGGGTCCTCCAGCGCGGACACGTCCTGGACCCGCATCGCACCGGGGACCGCGGCGGCCGGCTGCACGTACCGCGTCGCGTGGACACGCATCTTGAAGTCGTTCGCGAGCGTCACTGCGGCCCAGCCCGCGCGCGACGGCGTCGGCTCGACCGTCAGGTCGAGGCGGTCGGGGATGGCAAGCGGTTCGGTGGACATCGGCTTCCTTCGAGACGAGATGGACAGAAGAGGTGAAGGGAACTGGGGCTCGCAGGGCGGTGGACTGCACAGCTGCGGCCCCGGGGGTGCTACGGCGCCTGGTGGACGCGCTCCACCCACCCGTGCGCGGCGCTGTGGCTGCTCATGATCGCTGCGGCATCGACCGTTGTGTCGCGCAGCGTCTCCAGCTCCCGGCGAGCGGCGAGAGTCTCGTCGAACAGGTCTCCCCGGCTGAGGCTGTCCCCGCAGGACACCAGGCTGTTCGGGCCCATGTCCCAGACCAGGAAGTTGACGCAGGCTGCTGCGGCGGCGAGGGGATCGCGGTCCTGGAGATGCCAGGTCCATCCGCTCGGGTCGACCCTGTGGCGTCTGAGGTGCTGGACGGCCGAGCGGAACATGCCGCCGGTCCCCCCGGTCAGCTCCGCCATCGCGCCCTGCGGTGGGGGCGGGTCGCCCAGCCGTGCGATCGCCATGGTCTCGATGATCGCCGGCGGCGTGTGGAACTCGCCCAGGCTCTCGCGTTCCGAACGGTGGCGCAGACTGATGATGGTCCACGACAGCAGATCGACCTTCGAGCGCTGCGCCGGGTCGGCGTCGCCGGTGTGCTCCAGGACGCCGTGGCGCAGCGCGGCGTCGGCGACGGCCTTGATGGCGCGAAGCGTCCCGGGGCTCTGCTTCTCCTCCGACCAGTGAAAGATCGGTGCGGCGGTGCCGATCAGGTCGGGGCGGCGCATCCAGTAGGTGGCCGTGACCTCCTCGACCGTGGCCGGCCACTGCCCGGCCGGCTGCGCGGCGACGAAGTCCGCCGTGCTCTGGGCGTGTACGGCGCCGGGCGTCTTGCACGGCCAAAGGGCGAGTGCGGCGACGACGCCGAGGGGGATATCGATCCGACCGCCGCCGTGGCGGCTGAACCAGGCCTCCGCGACGGCCTCTCCAAAATCGGCGCCGGTGGACCGCTGCACGTGAAGACGCGGGAACGGCCGGCGACGTGGTTCCATCGACGGTGCGTCACCGGGGGGCGAGTGGGGCGGCGGCATGGGAAGTACCTCCTGGGCTGCGCGTGTTGGAATGCCGCTTGGCCGGTCGGCTGCGGCTGGGAGCGGGGCATTGTCGGCAGCGCAGGGCAACCGCCGCTGCGGTCAGCCGGTCAGCGGCGGCGTCCCGCCGGTCGGTGCGGTGTCAGCGACCGGGCTCTGGCATCCGGCGTTCGCCTCGGCCGACCGGCGAAGGAGCAGGACAGAGCCGCGAGGGGCCTCTGTCGCCTCCCGACCGTCGTGGCAGCGGGCGGAGACGCCGTTGTCACGACCGCAGACCGTCCAGGCGGTGCCACCCGGTGAGAGGGCCCAGATCCCAGCGCCTCGCACGGAGCCGTCAGCGCTGGCGTACCAGGCGGTCCCAGGGGCCGGGACGATGAACACGTCGCCGATCTGCAAGTCGACGGCCTGGTGTTCGATCAGTTGCTGCCAGGTGTAGTCGGGCGGTGCGACATCGGGGGCGCTGGGCATGCCTGTCTCCTTGCTGCTGAGGAACGGGTGGGCGTTGACGGGCGGCTGACTGCTGGCCTGGGACGATGTCCGGCGTAGCTATGGCCGGGCCTCTCAGCCGATGCGCTCGACGTGAGCGAAGACCACGGTTCCGGGGGCTTCACCGTTGAAGCCGTGCGCCTCCGAGTGGTGGACGAACCGATAGGTGCCCGGCGCTACGTCGGCAACGGTGTAGGTCCACTCCACCTGTTCGGGGTCGCCGCCGCGCGCTTTCCAGTCCTCGATGTCCGCGATGCTGTAGGCCCAGCGATTTATCGCAACCTCGGCGACCAGGGTGTCTTCGGGAAGGGAAGGCTCGTCGTCCTGGTCGTAGTCGGGGCTCGCGATGATGTAGCTGTCCGGGCCGGTGCGGTACAGACCGGCGCAGCTGCTCACGGGGCCGTAGGCGCAACCGATGGAGGCCATGGCCTCCACACGCCTTGCCTGCCCGAGGGAGGAGTTGAGGGTGACGAACGGGACGGGTTCGCGGTCGTACACGGGGCGGAGATCGTCGGTGACGATGATCCTTCCGGACGGCACGTTGATGGTGATGTCGGTGGTGATCCCGTTCGGGTAGGGGCAGGGGTCCTGTGCCCGCACGGTCTCGCCCGCCACCAGGAGGAGGTTCGGCGATTCACCGCAGAAGCGGCAGTTGGAGGGCCCCATGGCCGAGACGTAGGACGCTCCGCCGAGGCGGGTCACCGCCGCCCTGATGGTGGTCGGGATCCGGTGCCCGTTGGGCTCCACGGAGAGCCTCTCGACGCTGATGTTCACAAGGCTCCTTGATGTCGTGGCGTGGGCGCTGCGGAAACGGCAGCGGCCTGGCGGCGGCGGTCGCGCCCCGGGACAGTGCGCTGAGCTGCGCACTGTCATCTCGGCGGACCTCACTATCAAGTCCACTGTCATGTTGGGCGGTTCGCTATCACTTCCAGCGGCAGCGCTCAGTAGCGCGGGCCACCGCGCCCGCCATGTTGCCAGCATACGCAATTATAAAGACTTACACAATTGCAGGCTGTTTCAACGCGGCCACCTCCACCGCCTGCCCCTCGCGGCTCGGGGGGTGGAGAGTCCCAACTCTCTTTCTGTGCATTGGTCTGCGCTCGCCCGCTGGACCGGGCCGCCTGGGTCCGGCGTCAGCCGCGACCGAGCTCGCGGCCGATCAGGGCGCGCAGCCGCATCAGAGCGTCCGCCTTCGCGGCATCGTCTGGAGCGGGCAGGAGAAGGATGCCGCCCATCATGTTCTGCCACAGGTAGGCGACGAACCCAACGGCCTCATGGGCGAACTGCGCAGGCTCGACGGAACCGGTCTTCGCCAGCTTCCTGGCGCAGTCGAACAGGGAGAACTCCCCTGCCATGTGCGCCGCCGCGGCGGCGATGACCGCCCGGGTATAGGCGTCGCCCTGACCCTCGGCGATGCTCTCGCAGTTGCGAAGATGCGCAACACCGGCCGCCAGCGCCAGTGGATGCCTGAGTTCGGGAAGCCGCTCCAGGCGCTCGACCGCCTCCTCAAGCCCCAGCAGGAAGCCCTGCGGGTCCGCTGTTCGCCATGCCTCGGTGTCGTGGGCCCCGGGTCCGTCCCACAGGCTGCCCGTGATCGCCTTCCAGACCGCTGACGGGCCCCCGGCCGGCGGGGTCATATCGACCGCCATCCGAAGTGCCGACGCGCGCGTATCCATCGGACCGCCCTCGCTGGCCAGGACCGTCGGCCGTTCCAGCTGCGGCAGGCCCGCACCGACCGACTCCACCCGCCAACTGGCGCCGACTGCTGCCGGGGCTTCAGGGGCGAGCAACGCGGCGGACGCCAGCGGCGGGTGGACGCTGACTGTGACGAAGCCACCGTGACTGGCCAGCGCGGTCAACAGGCTGCACACCGTGTCGTCGTCTGCCTCGACGCCGGGCGAACCGTCTTCATGGCGGTGGATCCGTACCGACGCCCGCCAGCACCCGTCAACGTCGGTCGGCGGGACGGCGATGTACTGCGGATGAGCCGAGCACTCCACCGAGGTGTTGTACGGCTCCAGCGAGATCGTCGCCCAGAGCGAGGCATCCGGTGCCTGCGGCAGCAGATCGAGCAGTTCCTCGTGCAGGCGCCCGTGCATCGCCTGCAGGTCTGCCGTGTACAGCTCGTACACCTCGGTGCCGAACATGTGGGCAACCCAGTGCCCCACCGATCCGCCCAGGACCTCGATGGCCGCGGCGTCCAGGCCCCCAGGATCCTGATCATTCACACCGGTCACCCTATGCCCGAACCGGACACCCTCGGCACCGATGACCGTACCTGACCACTTGTGCCCGATCCGGACCATCGGGCCTGGGCGGAGACCGGCCGCGGACGACCGGCTCCGGGCGCCGTCCGGACTACGGTCGCCAGCTCGGGTGGAAGTCCCGGTGCTCGGAGAACGCGCTGAAGGCCACGCATCTCAGCGCCCATCCCAGAGCATCACTGCGGCCGGCTCGCTCACAGGCCTGCGAATCGGCCGGATCGCCCTGGGCTGCCACCTCGAAGTCGCCGTCGAAGACGGCCAGCATGCGGCCGACCGCTGCCAGGAGCGCCCGCTCCTCGGACGTGGCAGTGTCGGACCTCTCCGCGAGCCGCTCCCGCAGGAAGGCAACCAGCCCACGGTCACGGTCGAGCACCGCCTCGCGCTGGATGATCTGCCGGAAGCGCACTTCGTCTGACAACACGTCACCGATCGCTGTGGGTGGGCGGGCGATCCCCCAGCCTACGCCGACCGCCGCTTTGCGGCCGATGGCCGTGCATACCGGAGCAGCGGCTGCGAGTACTGCGCGGCAACCATCCGATCGCCGGTAGTCTGCGGACGCCGAGCCGTGCCGGTCAGCGGTCGGCCCTCCTCTGCCCGCCTCACACCGCGAGGGCGAACATGACGTCCCCCCACTACCTCACCCTGAGCGTCAACGCCGCAGGGAACCGAGTCACCGACTGGAGCTGCCCCGGGGACTGCCCCAGCGCGAACAGCAGAGACTGCGACGTCTTCCGCCGCGCGCTGCGCATGGGCGACGACCTGATGGCTCTCGGCAACGGCCGCGAGCCGGGCCAGTACCTCGTGAGCGCGGTGGGCGCGGACGCCCTGGTCCTGGTGGACGATCAGGGGCGCCTCCTCCCGGAGGTCCCATGGACCCCGCCGGTGCCGTACAACGACAGCGACCCGACCCCGCCGGACGCCGATCCGCTCGCCGTCGCTGCCTACGAGGTGATCCTCATGACGCTGAACGAGATCGCCGAGTTCGTTGTCGAGGACAGCGAGATGGCGCTCGGCCTGTTCGGGGAGATCCGCGCCGCGCAGATCACGGGCAACGAGTACCGGGCCGTGCGCCCCTGCAACATCCTGATCAACGACGGCCTCGGCCGGCCCGCTGCGTACGCCGAGCCGATTACCCGCCTCCTTGAGCAGCTCGGCGTGCCGGTGCCGACCGCCGGTGCCTCGTCGGGCGCCACCGGTCTCGGCTAACCATGGACGTGATCTTTACGGTGCGGGACGACGGCCAAGTGGACGCTCAGCTTGCGGGCGACTGGCCGGTCTTCAACGAGGCTCTTCGCGACAGCGTCTCCTCATTGCCGCCACGTGGGGCACCGGGCAACGGGCCTTCGACGTATTGGATCGACCGGGCCGAGCAGGGCGCTCGGGATGCCTGTCGCACGGGTGACGGCCGGCCGTTCCTGTGGGGTAACGCCACGGTACTGCGGGTGGCTGACGACGCGGTCGTGGCATGGGACGAGTTTGCGGGGGACCCCGAACCGGAGACGGTGCCGCTCACCGAGTTCTTCGCGCTCCTGGAGGAGTGGCGCAGCCGGGTTGCCGCCAAAGCGGCAGCAGCGGTGCGTCCCCTCCCGGAGACCTACCGGCGCAACGGCATCTGATCGAAATGCTATGTGCCCTGGTCACGGGCGGTGCGGCGCCCGGCCGCGGGCGGCTGGTCCCGGACTGCATCCCGCCCCTGGCAGGCCGGAGCGGACCTGCGCTCAGTGTTCAGTGTGCCGGTGTGGGGTCGTGATGCGCTTCATGCTGCGCAGGTCTCGCGCGGCACGAGCCGCCAGGGGCCCGGGTACTCCGCACCGCAAACGGCGCAGTGTGCCCGGTAGAGAGCCGCTGTCGGCCCCAGCGTGTCCGAGGGCCGGGCGGCAAGGCGGCGGCCGTCGACGAGCGATACCAGCTCCGACCATGGAACGGGGCACTTGCATATGGCCGGAGCCGGGGATGGGGCGATCACTGCTCGTTCCCTGTCGCGGGCGGGTCGTCGTCTGCGGGGGCACGCCACTCGCGCGGCTTTCGGCCCGTGGCCTCCTCGACGTCAGCGACGTCGTGCAGGCCGTACGCGGTGCGGACGCCGGAGATCGACATCCCGCTGGCGCCGGCCAGGTCGGCCAGCTTGTAGGGCCGCGGTCGGGTGAACTCCCTTCCGTAGGCGACCAGCCGCCGGATCTCCACCTCGGCCCATTCCTTGCGGCGGCGGGCGGAGTCGATGGCCGACAGAAGCGGCTCGAACTGCTCGGGGTCGCTGTCCGATGCGGCCTCCAGCTTGAAGGCCAGTTCCTCGCGGGATGCGTGGACCTGGTGGCGAACCTCGTTGTAGAGGTCGTCCGAGGCGTCCGGGAGCGCCGGCATGGGGTGCACGATCGCGGCGATGTCTTCGTAGATGCTCATAGATGCAGAGTACGCCAAGAATTACGACCATCGCAATGAATTGCAGAAGGTGCATTATTTGGCGTTTCGGGACAGGCATGAACGGGGTCCTGCCGGGGCGGCCGTGCCTCGTCCTGCGCACTTGACTGGGGTGAGCTGGGCGAAATGGACACCTGGTGCCAATCCGGTCAAGACTCGCGACAGCGTCGTCTGTGGTCACTCGGTCCACTTCGGGTAGGGAAGGCCGGCCAGCGCGATCACGGTGCGGGTCCGCTCCCCCCGCGTCCGACCGACGGCGATCACGTACCGCAGCGACCCCGGGTGCCTTATCGACTGCGCCCCGACCTGCCGCAGGGCACTGGCCATCCAGGACGCTCCCGACTCACCAGGCGTCCGGACGGCAGCGCCGAGCCGGACGAGTCTGCGTTCAACGCCGGCACCACCCACTTCGCCGCCGGTCACCTTGGCCCGGGACCTGGCGGAAGCGCGCGGGTTCGCAGAATCCTGAGCGGCCTACGGTCTCAACCCGTACGCAGCCCCCGAGGCACGGGGTGATCGCGTACGGGTTGAGTGTTGGGGATCAGTGGTCACCGGGGGCAGCGAGTTGATCGGTCTTGGCGTCGCACACCGTGTGCTGGGGCTCGCTGTCGTCGTCCCACGGCGCCGGCAGGCACTCGGGGCCGCCGTCCGTGAGGATCTGGTCCATGCGCTCCCAGAGCGTGCGCACCGGGTGTCCGATCGGCAGCTCCTGGATGGCCTCGACCATCAAGGTGTGGAGCTCGTCAGTGCCCAGGCCCTCAAGGTCGATCGATGCGTTCACGGTGTTCCTCCCGGTCGTCGGCGGTCAATGAGTTCGGCCCTGGCGTTCAGTCGGTGACGCGGTAGGGATGGCCGACCTGCGGGTAGTCCCCGTCGGGGTGGACGTCGTGCGGCCACCGGCAGGCGACGGTCTCGTTGTGCTCGCCGGTGTGCTCCTCGCAGCGGACCAGGTGGTTCGGGGGAACCGTGGGGAGCGGGATCGGGATGACCACGGTCTGCACGGAACCGAGCTCGGCCTCGTCGTTGGCGTGCTGCTCAAGGGCGACCGACAGCGCGGTGTCGCGGATGTTGAGGGTCTGGGTCTGGCCGTCGTGGTGGGTGAGGAGGGCGGTTCCCTCGTAACTGGTCCAGCCGGAGGCGTCCTTGGTCGGCTCGGCGCTGACGGAAGCGACTGCCTTGCCGGTCTCCTCGCGGTCCTGGAGTGCCTCGATGGCGGCGGCTGCGAGCCTGCTGATGTCCATGCTCAGTTCTCCTTGGGCTGACCCGCTCCCACTGGCAAAGCGAGCGGCTGTTGTTGTTGGATATATCCTACACATGAAGTGTGGGTTATATGCAACACGAATGGTGATCGGATACGGTGGGGCCATGCCGAACGCCATTTCCGCCCCCGATGCCGACCCCGCCGTCGCGGCCCGTCTGCAGGCGTTCGGGCGACGGCTGCGCGAGCTCCGCACTGCGGCCGGACGCACGCAGACCGGCCTTGCCGCGGAGGCGGGGATCGACAGGTCCTTCTACTGGAACGTCGAGGCAGGGAAGAACAACATCTCGCTCGAAAAGATCTTTGCCCTTGCCGACGCCCTAGGGGTGGACGTGGCCGAGCTGTTCCGCGGCCTCAGCTCCCCGACCGGCTCGTAGCCGAAGCGCTCTCCGACTCCTCGAAGAACCGGCCCTGGCGCAGGCCGACCCCGTGGCCGCCGTCGACGTCAGAGGACTCCGCTGCGCGCGGCCAGGCCGCGCAGCTCGGTGGTGGTAGGGCCGGAGACCAACAGGCCGGAGATGAGCGCCTTGGTGCTCGTCCACCCCGGTGCCGCTGACGGAAATGGTACGGGTCGCTGGATCAAGGTGGCGGGTGGAGGAGTTCTTCCAGGCCGGAAAGGGCCTGGCCGCTCTGGACGAGCACCAGGTCCGCCGCTACGTGTCCTGGTCGCGCTGGGTCACCCTGGCCATGCTCGCGCATGCCTTCCTCGCCGTCGTTCGAGCCGATGAGCACGCCCGCCACCCCGCACCGGACGGCCTGATACCGCTGACCTGCTACGAGATCCAGCGCCTGTTCATCACCCTCGTGGTCCGCACCGCCCACGACGCCACCCATCTGCTCGGCTGGTCCGACTGGCGACGCCGCCACCAAGCCCGGGCCCAGGCCAGCCACTACCGGCGGCAAACAGCTCAAGCGTGAAGATCACCATCTACAGCTGGAGTATTAGGAGAGGGCTCCGGGTGCCACCACTGCCCGTAGACGCTCGTGCAGGTGGCGGACGTGCGCGTTGGTGCCGTAGGGCCGGGTGACGTGGATGAGCTCCCTGATCCGGTCGTCGCATCGCCCGGACTGGACGAGCGGGTAGTCGTCCAAGACGCGGTGCCAGTCGGCGCAGGCCTCTTCCAGGTGGCCGATCTGGAGCTTGCGTTCGGCGAGCATCGCGTTGTACCTGATCCGGGTCCGACGAAAAACTGACTCCCGCTGCCGGTCGGACTGCTGGAGTGCCTCGATGCCGCCGACCCGGTCGCCGAGCGCGTGCCGGACCTGGCCGACGTGGTAGCTCAGGCTGGACGGGTCGTAGGACCCGAACGCCTTGGCCTGGGACTCGGCCCGGTCCATCGCGTTCTCTGCCTCCGCGATGCGCTGCATGGCTGTGGCCCGGTCTCCCGTCGCTGCGGCGGCGTGGGCCTGCTGTCCGGCTAGGAAGGCGAGCATGCGCGGGCCCGCCTGGGGAGTGGCCGCAGCGGCGGCGTCCGCCAGGCGAAGGGCCATCTGGGCGTGACCGAGGTCGACCGCCTGGACGCTCATCCCCCGCAAGGTGGTGCAGTAGGTGAGGTGGTCGTCGGCTGCGCCGGCCAGTTCGAGGGCTTTCACGTAGTAGTCCTGGGCGAGGCGGTCGGCCCGCTCGTCCATCGCCATGTACCCGGTGAGGTAGCAGTGGTCGGCCGCGGCGGAGAGCATCGCCCGGCGGACCTCGTCGGTGGCGTCGGCCCGCAGGTAGGGGACGATCTGGTTGACGAGGAAGGCTGCGGCCATGGGCCGGGTGGCCCGGCCGCCGAACTGGTCGTCCAGGTCGCTGATCCGCTCCGTCATGGTGCGTACGGATTCGACCTCGGGCATTCCGATCCTCGCGTGGGGGTCGGTTCTCATCTGCTCGAACCGGTCGGCCATCTCGGGCCAGCCGGGGATGGCCACGGCTGCGGAGAACAGGCCGGCGGCGAGAACCGCCCTACGCGAAGGGTCCATGTCGGCGCTCCCGAGGTTGGACAACTCCACCACCGTATCGTGCTGTTGAGCAGGTGGAGCGGGCCGTTGGGTGAATCCGGCGTCGAAGGCGGTCACCTGTCGGCCGAGCTTTCGAGCGAGGGCTTCGAGTACGACCGGCTGGGTCCGAGGCATCGGCGTTGCCCCGGATAACCAGTGCGAGACCGCGGACTGGTCGTACCGCAGCGGCCGGCCTGTCTCGGTTCCCACCCGGTTGACTAGCCGTGCGAACTCTCCCTGACGGTAGCCGGTCTCATCCAGCAGGCTCGCGAGGCGGGTGTTGGGCGTGAGCTGCGTGCGGCGAGCCATCTCGCCCCCGGTTTCATGGGTTTCATCTTCGGGCGGACTACCCGGCGTACTCACCGTCCGAGCATGCCGGTTGACTGTAAGTCAGCTGCCTGCGGGTGCTGGGGACTGCTCCCGGCAACCGCAGGCGGTGGAGCTCGGCCTCCGACCGGCGGCCGGCACCTGTAGGAGGCGGTCTTCATGCAGAGCACCGAAGCCCCGCAGTCGCAGTACAGCACGGAGCGTGCCGCCTGGGACAGAGCCGGTACGGTCATCATCCCCAACGCGGTGGCGGCCCCGCAGTTCGAGGCCATCGCAGCAGAAGCCGAATCGGGCGTCGGCCGGGCAACCGCGCACGTCCACGACCACACCGCCGCCCACCGGGACGGTTCGTTCGCCACCCCGGTCCACTGCGCGTTCATTCCGCCGGGCTCCGCGCTCGAGTCCCTGGCCTACGACAAGGCGCTGCTGGCGGCCGTACGCACGGCCACCGGGATTCCGCGTCTGGTGCCGCGCGGCGGCGCAGTGGTCCTCTACGAGCCGGGGGACTTCCAGGGCCTGCACCTGGACTCGATCAAGTCCACCGTCACCGTCGCGTTCGCCCTCACCGAGGACCTGCCGCCGATGGGCTGGGCGCCGCACCTGTACAACGCGGCCGGTGACCTGCTGGGGAAGGTGGTCGCCGACCACGGGATGTTCCCCGAAGGCGGAGCGTTCACCACCCTGGCCCACCCCTACGGCGCGAGCGGTGAGGTCCGCGCGTTCGCCGGCTACGGCGTCCCGCACTGGCGCAGGCCGGTGGAGCAGCGGGGCCTGCTGGTGACCGTCGAGTTCTTCGACCTGTGACCGGCGCCGGAGGAACGATGCTTCGTCAGCAGTGGCTGGCCCAGGGGCGGGTCGACGTCCCGCCGGACGTGGTCGACTCCGCGCTGTGGGAGGAAGTGGCCGAGGAGGCGGCGCGGTACGAGCAGGTCGCGGTGGTGCGCCACAACCGGCGGCCGGGCCTGCTGGCGATGCGGGACGGGTCGATCACCTCCCCGCAGCGCTGCCGAGTCCACCCCGGCGGGCCCGCGGTCAACGCCTTGGCCCGCTCCAAGTCGCTGGCGGACATCGCGGCACAGGCGACCGGGCACCGGACGATGACCGCGATCCGAATGGGCCTGAAATACTACGCGCCCGGCGACTACATGCACGTGCACCGCGACGACGGCAAGTGCGAGATCACGTTCTCGTGCGGGCTGACCCCGAACCTGGGACCGATGGGCTGGCTGCCGAACCTGCGCTGGCTCACCACGGACCAGGCCGTCGGCCGCCTGGCTGGCACTCCCTTCCCCGAGGACGGCGAGCCGTTCCCGATCGGCTACCGCTCCTTGGCCGGGTTCGACGGCAGCCGAACCCCCCATTGGCGCACCCCGCTCGCCTCCCAGACGCGCGAGGTGCTGCTCACCATCTGCTTCACCGACCTGACGGTGTAGCAGCCGCTTCGATCCGGAAGGACCTGCTCATGAGCACCGAGATCACGACGTCCTCGACCACTGCGGCCTTCGACCCCGCGGACTTCATCACCGACCTGCACGAGGAGGGCAACCTGCCGCAGAACGCGGGCGGCGACCCGGCCGTGCCCGACAGCGCCTTCCCCGACACGCACACCTACGCCACCGTGGCCATCTGACACAAGGTCCATCGGTGAGCACCGCCGCCGCCCGCGACCCGCTCGCGGGCGGCGGCCCCGTACCCCCTCTTCGAGTCAAGGACGGTGTTCATGCAGACCTTCGCGTTCGCCGGCACCCGCCGCACCCGGCCGCCGGCCGAGACCTGGCGGGCGATCCGGCCCCTGCTGACCGGCTTCGGGATCACCCGCGTCGCCGACGTAACCGGCCTGGACGACCTGGGCATCCCCGTGGCCATGGCGGTCCGCCCGCTGGCCCGGACCCTGTCAGTGGCGCAGGGCAAGGGCGCCGACCTGGACTCGGCCCGGGTCTCCGCCGCGATGGAGGCGATCGAGGTCTGGCACGCCGAACGTGCCCCGCTGCCCACCGCCGAGCACGACGCCCGCGCCCGGGACCTGGAGCTGCCCTACCCGTTGCACTCGCTGGAGCATCACCCGGGAAGCCTGGTCACCGACAGGGTGCGGATGGACTGGGTGACGGCCCACTGCCTGGTCGACGGCACCCGCACGCTGCTGCCGCAGGCGGCGGTGCGGCTGGGGCGCAGCGTGCACCCGCAGTGGCGGTTGCACCTTCCCAGCGCCTCCACCAACGGCCTGGCATCGGGCAACACCCGCGGCGAGGCCCTGGTCCACGCCCTGTGCGAGGTCATCGAGCGCGACGTGCTGTCCGCCGCGGCACCCACCGGCCCCGATCGGCCGCTGCTGCTGAAGCCCGGCGACGTGGCCGACCCGCACTGCGCGGACCTGCTCGACCGAATGCTCTCGCAGCGCTGCTGGGTGGAGCTGCGCTTGTGGCCCAACCGGTTCGGTCTGCCGGTGATGACGTGCCACCTGTGGCGCGAGGACCAGTCCGCAGTCATCGTCGCCGGGTCCGGCGCCCACCCCGAACCCGGTATCGCGCTCTCCCGCGCGATCACCGAGGCCGCCCAGACCCGCCTCACCCTCATCAGCGGCACGCGCGAGGACAACCAGCCCCTCGCCTACCGCACCGGCCCCCACCTAACCCCGGCGCCCAGGGCCGAGCCGGCCGCCGAGTGGAGCCGGATCGCCGACCGGCACCGTGCCGCGCAGGCGTCGGACACCGAGCAGGCGGCGGCCCTGGCCGCCGTCGTGCACCTGGTCGGCGGCCACGCGCCGATGGCCGTGGACCTGACCCCCGACAATCCCGGCCTCGCCCCGTTTACCGTGGTCAAGGTGATCGCGCCCGGCCTGCGCTACACCGCCCGGCACACCGTTCCCCGCCCAAGGACGGCAGTATGAGCACCCACGTCTTCGCCGGACCCACCATCACCGCCGCCCGCATCCTGGCCCTGGTGCCGGACGCGGTCGTGCACCCGCCGATCGGCCACGGCGACGCCCTGCGCCTGCCGCTGGCAGCTGGCGACCGTGTGCTGATCATTGACGGGCTGTGGCACCAGAGCCTGCCCGTGCGGCACAAGGAGATCCTGCTGCTCCTGGCCGACGGCGTCACCGTCCTCGGCGCGGCCAGCATGGGCGCGCTGCGCGCCGCCGAACTCGCTCCCTACGGCATGGTCGGCGTAGGCGCGGTCTTCCGCGCCTACCGCGACGGGCTGCTGGACGCCGACGACGAAGTCGCCGTCCTTCAGGGCCCCGATGGCACTGCCTTGACCTGCGCCCTGGTCAACCTGCGCTGCGCGTTCCAGCGCGCCGCCGCGGCCGGCCGCATCACCAGTGCTGAGGCCACCGCGCTCGAAGCCGCCGCCCGCGCCCTGCCCTACACCCGCCGGTCCTGGACGGCACTGGGCCGAGCCGCCGCCGACGCGGGCCTGGACGACGCCTTCGACCGGGCCAACGCCTGGCGCCGCAGCCACCCCTTCGACCTCAAGTACCAGGACGCCGACGAAGCCCTCCGCCTGCTCGCCCAGGGCGACGACCTCAGCGGCACGTCCGCGCGGGAGTGGGAGAGCGAGCCGTGGCGGACCAGCTTCGTACGGTACTGGATCGCCGCCCACCGGCCCGCCGCTACCGACACCGCGGTGCCGCTCCTCGCCCTGCTGCAGCACCAGCAGCTGTACGACACCGACTTCCCCCGCCGCTGGCGCTCCCGCGTCCTGGCCGCGTTCGCCCCGCAATTCGGCAGCACCAGCGCGACGGCCGTCCAGGCCGACCTGTCCACGCGCCTGGGCTTCGCCGTCACCGACCTCACCTCAGAGCAGCTCCGGTACTGGCTCACCTGCGACGAGCTGGTCACCGCCGCCTCGGACGAGCAGTTGGTTCACCTGCTGGTGCGCACCGCCCGTCTGGACGACGCATGGCCCATATGGCCGACCAATCCGGCAGAGGCCGGCGGCCTGCTCGACCCGGAGGTCGGCAGCCATCGGTCCGTGGCCGATGCCCTGGCGGTCAACGCCGCCGCCCAGGCCGCCGATCCGCAGCACACGATCGCGCACCTGGACCCGGCCAGGATCGCCGCCCACCTCACCCGCCAGTGGCGGCTACCCGGCGACGCCTCGGCGCAGGCGCTCGACGCCGCAGCCCGCGACCGTGCCTTCCGCAGCTTCACCGGCGCCGTGGAGTGCGACCGCACCTTCTACCTCGGGGCACTCGCCTCCACCAGCTCCTCCTCCCCGGCCAACGCTGGTGCCAGCGACAGCGTGCGGATCTGAGGCACCGCCAGCGGCATTGCCACTGCGATCACGATCACCCCAGCGCCGGCAGCCAGCATCACCCGCAGACCCACCAGCGCGCTCAGCGGACCGGCCGCCACGTACGCCAGCGGCACGGGCAGCACCTGACCAAGCGTGGAGTACGACATCACGCGGCTGAGCCGCTCCCCCGGGATCCGCTCCTGCACCAGGCTCGCCCACATCGTCATGCTCAACGCCAGCCCGGCCCCCGCCACGCACGTCGCGCACACCACCACCGCCAGCGGCAGGTCCAGCGCCATCGCCGCCAGCGGCACCGCCATCCCCCCGGTCCCCAGGCACACCACGACGCCCACCAGCCGGGGCTTCCACATCAGCGCCGCCGCCGAGCCCGCGATCAGTCCGAGCGTGAACCCGGACACCGCCACGCCCCAGGGACCCGCACCGCCGAGGTAGCGACTGCCGAAGACCGGGCCGAGCATCTGGTAGCTGACCAGCCACACCGGGACGACCACCGCGCCCTGCAGCACCATCATCCACAGCCACCGTCGCGCCCAAAAGTCCGTCCAGCCCTCGCGCAAGTCCCGCACGAGCCCGGTCCGCATCTTCGCCGGGCTCGGCGCCAAACCGATCCGCGCGCACAGCACCGCAGCGGCGAGGAACGACACAGCGTCCCAGCCGATGGTCCACGCCGGCCCGGCGATGGCCACAACCGCCCCGCCGATGGCCGGGCCGCCGACCTTGACCGCATTCTGTCCGATCTTCAGCAAGGCGTTCGCCTGGTGCCGCATCTCCTTCGGCACTACCTCCACTACGACGCCGCCGGCGGCCGGGGTGAAGAACGCCGAGGCCGCCCCGCACACCGCGGACGTCACCACCAGGTGCCACACCGCGGCCGCGCCGGTCCACAGCAGCAGGGCCGCGGCCGTCTCCGCCGCCGCCGACACCACGTTGCTCCAGAGCATGACCGTCGCCCTCGACCACCGGTCCGCGACCACACCGCCGACCAGCAGCAGCAGGATCTGCGGAACCACGCTGGCCGCTAGGACCAGGCCCAGGCCGGTCGCGCCGCCGCCCAGACCCAGCACGGCGAACGCCAGCCCGATCGGCGCCACCGCTGACCCCGTCCACGACAACAGCCGGGCGCTGAAGTGGATCCGGTAGGGCCGCACCGCCAGGGGCGCGCACGCTGCACGGAGCCGGGTGCCCAGTCCTATGCGCGGCACTGCCGTCGGTGAACCGCTCCGACCGGGCCACCGCAGACTGCGCATGATCCAACTCCGCCCTGGAAAGCACGAAGCCCGACGGAAGAGCCTCCGCCGGGACAACTGCCAACACTAGGGCACCATGGCGACCGCGCGCCGCAGGTGAATCACAAGAGTCTCAATTCGGAGGAAAGTTGAACGGTACCGCCCGCCGCGCAGCCATCGGCTGTCACCCAGTCGAGCGAGATTGGCTGTCTTTCGGGTGACCGCATGCCAGTACGCCCCCGCTCGCACGCATTTGCCCTCAGCTTGAGCGGGTCGACCGTCTCGGCCGCCTCCTTGAAGATCCGGTTCTGGCGCAGGGTCTCCAGCGTCATGCCGCGGGGCAGGCGCTGTCGAAGCAGGCCGATTGCTGACCGGCGGGTGGTCGGCATCCGGCGGTCTTCTGGCTCACGAGCAAGTGCACCTGCTCCCAACCAGACAGCGTGCGGCCCACGATCGCGCTGACCGTGGCATTGCACGGGGGTTCCGGTCCGCCGGGCGGCGGCAGGAGCACGGAGGGCTCTGATGTCGTCGGCTGGAGGGGCGGGCACGGTGAGGCGGCAGTCGCCATCGCGGGTCCTTGGACGTCGTCCCGGCGCGCCGGGGCCGGTGAGGGGTGGTTCACGGCTGGGTGGCGTGCTGCTCATCGAAAGACCGGGCCGCCCGGTCCCACCAGGAGGCCGCCAGCTCAGGGTCTTCGCGTACGGTCCGGCACTGGGAACGGTGGGCGAGCATGTGGCCGGTGAGTGGGGCGAAGGCGTGCGGGACGGCGCCGGTGATCAGGTCGACGTACTCGCGGCCGCCCAGGACGATGACGTGGGCGTCGTCCAAGGCCAGACTGGCGGCGTGGGCCCGGATGGTGTCCGCGGTCACGGCGTTCTCGTCGCCCAGGCATCGTAGGGCTGGAGGTTGCGGTCGAGGCCGACGATGCCGTGCAGGGCGCTGACGATGTATGTGGTCCCTCGCTCGCAGGTCAGGGCAGTGGCGGCGCTGCGCAACGAGGCATGGTACTGGCCGTTGCAGAGCTCGCCGGCGGGAAGTCCGTTGAGTCGGCCGTACTCGTTGACACCCCGATCACGCTTCCTGTCTACGCACGAGACCAGCACCACGGTCCGGCGCGGTGTGGGAACGCCGTGCTGCTCGGCGTAGGCGCGGCCGGCCGGGGTCAGGTGAATGGCCGGGTCCCTGAGCTCGTCATAGCTGAAGGTGCGGCCGCCGACCACGAACGGGCGCAGTGCGGCCAGGCCGCGCTGGTGGAGCACTCGCCTGGTGCGGGCGTTGAAGGTCATCGGGACCTTGTGGTCGCGGTCGGCGGCTGCGGCCAGCACGGCCTGGTGGGGCTTGCCCGACAGCGTGAGGTGCACCTGCGGCGGCTGGGGACGGTGGGTGGCGGTCGGCTGTTCGGTGCGCCACTGTTCGAGCGCGGCCAGGCCGTCGGTGGTGATGGTCCGCACCCGGATGCCGTTCGTCCAGCGCTCGTGGACGAGCTCGTCAGCGATCAGACGGGCCATCGCGGCGGGGTGGCCGGTGACCACGCCATTGGTGTGGGTGTCGAGGATCTCGGCGCCGGTGGGGCTGAGGATGCTCATGGGGATTCCTTCGTTTCGGAGGTGGCGGGGTGTCGGCTGCGGTGTGCGTAGCGGTTGTTGGATGGGTCACGTCATCCAGGGGGCGGGCAAGGTGATGTCCTTGGCGTTCTGGCGGCGTTGGTCCTCCAGTTCGGCTGCGCGGATCCGGGCGTGATGCCACCGGTCGGCGGTGTGCTCGCTCGGTCGAAGGCACCGCTTCCCCGGCTCGGCACCACATGTGCGGCAGGTCAGTGCGGCGGGACAGGTGTCGCCGAGGTCGTCGCCGTCGCAGAAGGCACAGGGGACGGCCGCGGTCGGCAGGGGCCGGCCGGCCAGGTCGACGAGCAGCCCGGCGCTGCGCCAGGCACGTTCCTCGGTCTGGGACGACGGCGCCGCGAACGGCTGGCGGACCTCGTGCGCCGGGCCGCTCCCGTCCTGTGCCGCGCCGGGGGCGGACCGGTGCCGCTCACCAGCCGACAAGGACTCGGCCCTGGGTGGTGAGCTGCGCCAGGTGATCGCGCAGCCGCCACATGTCGGACTCGCTGCATCCGTAGCGGTCGAACGCGGCGCGGGCGACCAGGTCGCGTGAGCTGGCCCAGGCCAGTTGTTCGCGCGCCCTGTCGAGCACGAACAACGCCCGTGTCGCTGCCACGTGCCGGGCGGCGTCGACGACCGGTGCAAGCCCGCCCCGGTGCCGGGGATCGTGCACGAGCTCGGTGATGTGCGGTGCGGCCAGCTCCTTTATCTCCCTGGCCGACACCAGCCACTCACGCTCGGCTTCCGCGAGGGCCAAGATCCAGGTGACTCCTTCGTCGGTGCTGGTCAAGCCGTAGGTGAGGGTGTGGTCAACGCGGTGCTTCACGGTCACGGTCGCCCGGATGTCCATGTGTTCGCCGTGAGCCAGGCCGCTGTCGGAGAGGCCGGGGGTGAAGACGGCGCGGGCGGGGCGGGCACCGATGGTGATCTCCACCGGGTAGGACCGGTTCACCAGGGCCTCCACGTCGAGCGCAGCGGCCGTGCTGTCTCCGCCCGGCAGCGCGGTGCTGAGCAGTCCGGCGCGAAGCTGCTGGGTCAGTCGTTCGGTCAGGGCATCGGCCGTGCACGTTCCGGCGGACCTGCGGATCGAGATGATGCTGTCGTGGAGCGCGGCGAGCAGCTGCTCTTCGGCGAGCTGGGGGTCGAGGTCGGAACTGTTCATGACGGTGGGCTCCTGTTCGGCAGGCGGGTTGGCTGTGAGCGGGCGCGGCGGCGGCTGGTGGTCAGAGCTGGTCATCGGGGGCGCCCTCGCATCGGTAGGTCGCCGCGAGGACGCGGTCGGCCATGGTCTTGGGGGCGTGGCCGAAGTGCAGGATCGTTTCGCCGGGGATCTCGGTCAGGTCCAGGGGCAGGTCGGGGTGGGTCCGTGCGGTCGCGGTCAGTGCGCGCCGTACCGCGTCGCGGTCGGCCAGGAGCAGCCGGCCCGGTCCGCAGGGGTGCTGGGTGAGTTCGCCCAGGCTGATGCTGCCGGGGCCCGGTGAGCGTCGGTGGGCGAAGTCCAGGCAGGCGTAGGCGAGGACGCCGGCCGGTGCCGCTGACCCGGCCCGGCGATTCAGCCGCAGCTCGGTGGCCGTCCCACGGCCCGGGTGCTCGGCGGGACGGGACTCCAGCAGCTGCAGCTCGCGGAACTGGTTGGTCAGCTGCTCCTCGACGCTGGACCGGGGTTGGTCCGCTGAGTGGTCCGTGTTGGCGTACATCGCCACGATGCAGGCGATGTCCCGGTTGACCTGGTCCTCGCTCGGTGGGTTCCAGGCGCTGGCGCGGGCGGCGTTGCGGACGGCGTCGCGCAGGTGCGGGCGGGTGTAGGCCGACAGTGCGGCGTGGCCGAACAGGTAGTGCCAGGTGGGCGCGGAGCAGCGGCGGTCGCTCAGCAGCCACCAGTGGAGCAGCCACAGTGTGACCGGGTACTCCAGGTAGGGGTCCGCGCCCTGCGGGTCCAGCAGCCAGGTGCCGCGTGCGGTGGGCGCAGCCAGGAGGGTGCTGGTGTCCGTGCGGTGCTCGTCGAGTACTCCGAAGGCCCGGGCCCAGTGCCGGATCGCGGGGACCTGGCTGGAGCCGACGCCGAGGATCACCGTGGCGTCCGGCCGGGAGAACAGGTCGGGGAACTCCAGGGCGGCGGTGGTCGCCTTGAGGAGCCAGCCCGCCCGAGGCGGGTAGCCGTGGTGTCGGGCGAAGGCGCGTGTGCAGCCGTCCATGGGCAGGGTGTCAGTCATGGCCTGTGTTTCTCGGTCAGGGTCCCGGCCGTCGAGCACGGGCGGGGTGGCGGCGGGTCAAGATCCCCGATGGGTGCGGTCGAACCCGGTGGGTGAGGGCCAGGTGGCGGTGATGTTCCTGCTCGCCAGGAGCTCTGCCAGGTCCCGCTCGGGGGCGGCGGGCAGCAGCAGGACCCTGCGGGGTGTCGGATTGAAGAAGCGTGCCAAATCGTCCAGTTGCCCCAGCATTCGGCGGATCACCGAGCGCGCCGTGCTGGAGCTGGTGACCACCAGCTCGTTCGCCGACAGGTTGAGCAGTTCGACGTGCATCACCGAGATGGAGCCGGGCACCGTGATGCGGTACCCGGCGGTGTTCGCGCTGTGCTCGGTCCGCAGGTGCATCGTGTAGCGGTCAAGGAGCGCATCGGTGGCCCGCTCGTTGCGGGCGGCCTCAACCCGCAGTCCCAGGAAGTCCCGGCCGAATCCCGGTTCTGTCCGGACGATCTGCTGAGTGGCGGCCAGCGGCGCGGTCAACGGCAGTCCTTCGGGCGGACCGTCCAGTGGCTGGAGGCGGAACACGATGGTGGAGCGGAGGTCGTGCGGATGGCGAATGTCGGTCGGCGCATCGGCGCGGAAGTACGGCACGTCCGGGTCGAGCTGGTACCGGCCGGTGTAGCGGGCCTGTCCCGCTCCGGTGCCGTGAAACAGGCGGAGCTCCCGGCCCTCTGCCGCGTGGTCCCGCACCGAGCGGTTGGAACCTTTGAACTGCTGGTCGCTGCCGTCTGTGCCGCCCTCGCCGCCGAAGTGGACGTGGCCCTGCCCGGTCCAGCCGTCGAATGAACTGCCCTCCATGCCCGGCGTCAAGAACAGGAAGACGTTGGGCGAGGACCCAGATGGACTGATCCGTGATCTCTTCCGGCCGTCGAAGTCCTTGTGGATCGCGGACCGGTCCAGCGTCGCGCCGATCTCAAGGTTCCACATGAGATGGTCCTTCCTGGTCGTGGGGTCGTGGGATGCGTGGTCAGTCGGCCGGTCGTTGGGGCCGGGTGTCAGCGGCGGCAGTCGACGCCGACGACGAGGTGGTCGGGGGACAGGCCGTCGAGGTAGGCGTTGACGCGGTCGTGGTAGGCGGTGCTGCCGCTCTCCTGGACGTCGTCGTCGTTGAGCCAGGCCGGGTCGGTGCTCCAGGTGCTGTCGACTTCGAGGAGGCTGTTGCCGGGCACCGCCCGGCGGCGTGCCCGTGCGATGAAGGCGGTCCGGTCCAGGGCGACCAGAGCGGCGTCCTCCTCACGCCGCCGGGGGCTGCCCGTGAGGTCGGCCAGCACCTTGAGCTGAGGCTGCTCGCGGAATGCGATAAGGGCCGCGAAGTCCGACACGGACCCATCCGCGAACTCCGACCAGGGCCGGGCCGGGGGCATGTGAGCGGTCGCCTGGGTCCAGGCATCGTGGAGTTCAGCCGCCCTTACCTCCTGCTGCGCACGCATGGCGGCCAGGTCCAGCAGACCGACAGGTCCTCCCGCACAGCGGTCCACCGGGCCGCCGTTGTAGGAGCGGACCAGGCGGGGGTCGGCGGCCCTCGTGGTATCGGACAGGGGGAAGTACTCGGTGTACCTTCCCTCGCCGATCCTGTAGCTGGTGAAGTGGCGTCTGACCTTCCACAGCGCGGTTCGCACGCGGGTATCGACGGACCGCGCACCGTGGTCGGGTGGGAGACATACGAGGACGTGACGTGTGGACATCGGGATTTCCGTTCGCGGTGTGGGCCGGGTGAGGCAGGTTCCGGTCGTCGACTGCTGCTGGGCAGATGCCAGAGGGGGAGCCAGGGAAGTGGCCTCGGTGGTCAGTGACCGCCGGTGGGTCTGGGCAGAACCGGTCTGCGATACCCACGAACCTATAATACATCCTACTAATGACTTATACAATTCACGGTTCGCTTGCAGTCCCCACTGGGCATCGTCTCTACGCCACGCCCGCCTCGCCATGACGACAGACGGACAGGCCCAGCTGGAAGAGGACTTCCGCCGCGACGTGTTCAGGCGCGAGGAGACGACGAGTCGGGGCAGCGGCATCCCGAGTCCCGTGCTGGTCTGCGAAGCAGTGAAGGCAGCCGTGCGGAGGCGGTCTGCCAATATAGTCACCAGGCGAAGGCGGTCCAGACGATGAGAGGAACTGCCGTGGACCAGGTACGGACCGGCCCTGCGCTCGGCGGTCTGCTCGACCGGCTGCTGCGCCGCGGTGCTGGCGTTCCCGATCGCGATGCCTGGCTGGAGAACGTCTCCGAAGTGACGGACGCCGACGGCGTGCGCCATGTCGTCGAGCTGTACACCCGGGAACCGCGAGGCGGCGAGGCTGGATCGTACTGGGTCGTCCAGACGTCTTACGGCTCTGACGGCGCGCGGACCATGTACCGGTGCACCCGACACCGCAACGATGGTGGCAAGTCGCTGCGGGGAGTGGGCGCGTTCGTGAAGAGCCGCAGGAACCTGGACCGCCATGGGCTCGTGATCCACCGTGAGCCGTGTCGGCACTGCGGCCTCGGAACCTGGCGCACCGCGCCGGACCATCTCCCCTTGCACGCGGCCAACGACCTGTCGCTGTGCCCTGACGGCAGCGGCAACGACTGCCGGCAGTCACCGACGCCGACTGGCTTCGGCAGGGCATATCGGCGCAGGGGTTCATGCTGGTGATGGGCCCCGCGTGTCGCCGGGCCTGTGCATCGCGTCGGGGTTGCCGATGCGGTGGACGCAGCGCTCCCCCTTCCGCAGAGGCAGGTGGGGGGTTGACATGGATACCCGTCCTTCCGGGCAAAGTCTTCTGAGTGACGACTGAATCTCTACTGAGCAGCATCTTGAGCTACTGAAATCTGCCGAGCGTCGGCCATGCCCGGCCGACTACGCTGCGTGCCGCACCGAGAACTGCGAGCCGGAGGACGCACACGATGGCTGCGGCGTACTGGACGGCCGGAATCGCCCTGCTACTCGCCACGGGAAGTCTGGTGCTGCGAGTCGGCTCGTACACCTGGCCGCAGTGGCTTCGAACGGCAGCGACAGCCCTCCTCCTGCTGGCCGCGTTCGCGCCGGCATCCACCTGGGGGCCCGCCGTCGCCCGCAACGACGGAGCCGACCAGATCCAGTGGATGCGTCACGTATCGACGCTCGCCCTGCACGTGGCGGCTCAGCTCGGAGTACTCGCCGGCGCGCTGCTGCTACTCCTCGCCGTGGGGCAGTGGCGGCCCGCCGCGAAGCCGGAGTCCTCGCCGCAGGACTAGGCCGTGGCGGGTGGAGGGTTGCGTCGTCCCCCCCTCGAACATCGGGCGGGTGCGGCTGGACCCTGCCGGGAAAGGGAACCGCCGCTCTGGCCGGGGCGACGGCACCCCTCTGTTCAGTCAGGCGCGGGCGGGGTCGTACAGGGAGCAGGATTCACCGTGGTGACGGTTGCTGATTGAGCCTCCGTCGATTTCGGGGATCTCCTGCCCGCACTCGTCGCACAACTGCGGCTCTTGCTGCTCCTGCTCGTCCATCGTGACCTCCTTGACGGGTTCTGGCGTGTGTCGATTGGTGGGGTGCTCGCGGCGTGCCTGCCTGCTCGACGCTGGCCGGGCGTACCGCTGGTGAACGCTCGGGTGGAGGTGGTGTGGCGGGCGAAGGCGCGTGTCCCGGTGTGCCGCGGGGTCAGGTCACGGCGCCGGACAGGTCGTCGACCTCGTGGATGAGCATCTGCAGCCAGGTCGGCGGCTGGACGCGGGAGGTGGGGGACCAGGAGGCGGTGAAGTTCCCGGTGTCCGGGTTGACGGTGTTGTTCTTGGTCTTGCGGACCCTGAGCCCGCTGGCGTTGGTCCAGTTCAGGGCCAGGGGGCTGCCGTCGGTGCCTTCCCAGTGGATCTCCAGCCTGGTGGGCCGGATGGGGAAGGTCAGACTGTGGTTCCCTTCGTGCGCGCTGAGGTCGGGGGCGTGGCGCAGGGTGTAGATCCGTTTGACTGTGGCCGAGCGCTGTCCGTCGGGAAAGCGCTGCCGTTGCTCGCGGTGCTCGTAGATGAGGATGGCGCGGGGCTGGGGGCTGGTGTCGGGGGGCATGGCGGCAGGTCCTGTTCGTGCTGCTGGGGGCTCGGGGCGGTTGGGCGGTGCTGGGTCGGTCGGTGCTGCGGGAGCGCTCTACGGCTGGTGGTCGGCGGGAAGGGTCCAGGTCCGGGTGGAGCGGTTCCAGGTGGCTTGGGCGTAGACGCGGTTCAGGTCGGGCATGTAGTGCTGGCCGTAGGCCGTTGCGTCGGGCGAGGGCGGGACGGGTGTCCAGCCCCGGCCCGGTACCTGCGCGACGTACCAGCCGAAGGCGACGGCGGCGGCCTCGGCGGGAAGGACGCCGTCCCACGTCGCCGAGGCGTCGTGGTCCGCGCTCCGGCAGTGCCGCCCAGGGCAGTCGCCCTGGGGGAACCCGGTTCGAGCACAAGGGACGGCGCTTCACCCGGCGCGGTGCTGCCGGCCGACCTCGGCCCGGCAGGGGTGGCACGGTTGACCGGCGGACAGGGTGAGTTCTGGCATCAGGCGGATTCCTGGTCGTAGGGGGTGGCGTCCAGCAGCGGAGCCAGCGCCAGCAGGCCGGCGTGGCGTTGTCCGGCGACGAAGGCGGCCTGCTCGGGGGTAAGACCAGCGGACGGGGCCTGTTCGTGTCCGTCGGCGGCGGCCCACAGCGGGGCAATCACTTGGGTGATGTCCCGGGCTGCGCGCATCCACTCGGTGCTGACATCGGACGGCAGATTGGCCAGCAGTGCGCTGGTGTTCGCGGGGTGGGCATCGCGGCCGAGCGGGCCGGGGGTGAGGGCCAGGATCTCGGCGTGGGCGCGGAGGTGCTCGGCCGGACAGGTTCCGCTGGACAGGCTCTCGTCGACGTCCTCGCCCAGGCGGGCCAGCGCCTCGGCCATGCGCCCGCCGACGCGCAGGCGCTCATGGGTGGCGCGGCAGTCGACCGGGTCGTAGCGGCGTGCGACCTCGCCCCGACTCCAGCGGAACCCATTGCCCGCGACGACGAGCACGTGGTGCAGCGCCTGGGTGCGGTTGGCGTACATGCAAGGGAAGCTGGCGATCAGTTCGGTCACGGTCGCATCGACACCGGTCATGAGCGGCTGCCTTTTCTGGAGTGGCTGGATGGGGGCCGGGTGCGGCCGGACCGGTCGGCCCGGTGGCACCGGGGGGGATCAGGTGGTGCCGGGCTCGGCGAACTGGACCTCGACGGGGCCGGGGAACCCGTAGTAATCGGCGATGGTCTGCACGATCGCGACGTGCGTGTCGGTACCGGGGGCGAGCGGGATGTCCCGGCCGAGGTGGTCGTTGGCCTGGTAGCGGGCGAAGGTCACCCCGGCGCGGAACTCGTAGATGCACGTGCCCCCGTATCCTTCGAAGGTGACGCTGCGTCGGAAGGCGTCGAGCGGCCCCTGCCGCATGACGCGGGCGGTGATCGGCTCGATCCGCCGGGGGGCCGTTCCCGATGCGCTGCACTTGCCGGTGCGGACGTTGGTGAAGCCCGCGTTCTCCAGACGGGTCGCCCATTCGGCGATGGTCTGGTCGTGGACTGCTCGCTTGGCCGTTCCAGGGCGAGGACACCGTTGGTGGTCGTCGAACACCACCATGATTCCGTCCGGGTTGCGCGCGTTGTAGGTGAAGGCCACGTCGTACTGACCGTCCGCGCCGGTCAGCGCCTCGCGTGCCGCGACCAGGGGGTACCGCTGGTCCGACGTGGGCGGCGTGGGTAGAGGAGGCAGGGAAGCGGGGGCGGACGTGGCGATGGCGGGCATGCGGGACCTCCGAGAACACGGGGCGGGATTGGGGGGGGGGGGGAGCCGTCACTCCGGCTCGCGTCACTAACATACATGTTTTTAATGACTTACACAATCATGTCGATTGAACTCCCTGGATTCCTGGGGATGGGATGGTGACGCCCGGCGCTCGCCGACGGCGCACAGCGTCGTCAGCCGCCCGGCCCCCAAGCTGATGCGCATGGTTCACGAGGTGCTCCGTGGCCAGGAAGAGCGGATCCGCTGATGGCCTCGCATCGGTCGACCGTCCGGGCGCTGGGTCCCTGCGGCGTCATCGAGAGCGGTCGGATCACTTGGCGCCGGCAGCCGAGGTGTCTGCAACTCCGCATGGCGGCGGCGACGTTGGAGATGCTGGACGCGCTGAACGCCCACGCGGACGCGGGATCGCTCCCCGGTCGTGCCCTCGCCGTACCTTCGAGCGCGCCGTCCGACCGAGGCGGACCGGGCCACTGACCACCGCGCCCCGGTCGGCGCCGACAGCGCCCTGATCCCGGCGCCTGGCTCGGGGGCGCAGGTCGACCTCCTGGTGGTGCGAGCATTCCTGGGTCGCACCGCGAACAATCGGTGCTGCCTGAGCACGGGGCAGTGGTTCTGCTTCCCCTTGCTGGGGCGTACCGAACTGCGGCCGGCCGTCGGCGAAGCCGGCCCGCCTGCGGTCGGCGGGGCCGCCCCGGCCGGGGCCGCCCCGGCCGCGGTTCGGCCGCCGCCTATCGTGAGTGGGCCTCGCTGGGAACCTCGTCCCACAGGTAGACCGGTCCCCGGAGCTTGCGTACCGGCGCGTCCTTGGGGCCGTTGATGTGCGGGCCGATGATCCTCTCCTCGTGCGTGCACCCGCCGGTGGCGTGTCGGTGGCTGTCCAGGCAGCGGTTGGGGCTGCGGTACGGCGGTACCTCCCAGCGGTACTCGCTGGCCGGGTGCTCCCCGGGGGCCCCAGTTCGCCCGGCGGAGGGCCGCCGGTTGGCGCGCAGCCGGACAACGTGCACGTCACCGCTTGCGGTGATCCCGGCTCGCCGGTCGCGCCTGCGACCGGCGCGGGTGCGGGTGATGGTCTCGGTCTCAATCCAGGCGTGCCGTCCGCTCTGGGCCATGAGCTGCCAGGCGGTGTACAGCGCCTCGGACCACGAGCCGGTGACCCCGAGCGCGGCCTTGCCGGAGGGGAATCTGCGCCCCACTTGGAGCACCGTCTCGTTCTCCCAGGACAGCGCGGGCCGCCCGGCCCGTGTCAGCGCGGCGTCCATCTGGCCTGCTGTGATCGCTTCACCGTCCGGGGCGCTGACGCTGACCAGGGTGCGGGGGTCCAGGGCGCGGTACATCGCTCCGGCGGCCGTGTAGAAGGTGACCCACAGCCCCTGTAGGTGCGGCTCGCACACCTCCCGACCGAAGGCGGTGTTCGCCACCCACTGCGTGGCGCTGCCTGCGATCGGGGTCTGTGCGGGCGTCCACAGCGACCAAGTCGCCGCCACGATCGGAATCGCGACGACGGGTGGACCTCCGTCTGCTCCGCCGGGAAGGCCGGTCTGCGTCTCGGCCCAGCCGAGGGGCGACTCGAACACGATCATCCCGCTGGGGGACGGCGGACGGGCGGCGCTGACGGCCTCACCCGGGGCGGTGGCAGCCGCAGCCAAGGTGGCGGCCGTCGTCTCCGAGTCGGCGTAGTAGAGCCGTGCCTGGCGAAGATGGGTGGACTCCTGGGCGCACATGATGCGGGCCGCCATGGCGTGGCGGTCGCGCGCCCCGGCGACGTACGGGTAGAGCGAGGTCCGGGCCGTCCTCATCGCGCCCTCCATGCCCGCCAGCGCCGCCGGGCTTCGGTTGTACTCCTCCATCTCCTCGCGCATCTCGGCCAACTGCCCTGGGACCGGTGCGACGTACGGCGCACGGACGGCGGAGATGCTGCGCATGGAGGACCTCACAAGGGGTGACGGAATGAGGGGCCGCGACGGGGAGCCGTAGCTCAGCACCCGTCCCGATGCGCATAACAGTACGCCTTTTTAATGAGTTATGCAATTGTCTTTGGAGTGGCGCCCCGATCTCTGTAGCCAGCCGCCCTCGCCGCACGCGCCGGTCCGCGCGGCACCCGGGCGCTTTGGCCGGCGCGGGCCGGCTCGCAGGGGCTGCGCCGGGGGCCGCCATCAGCCCTGCGGGCCTCGCGCCGGTTCGGCAGGGGCAGGAGTTTGGTGGCCTGTGACAAGGCCAGGAAAGCGCTGCTCCAGGACGGCGAAGCCGCGCAACTGCTCGGCGGCCTGGTGCGCGAGTTGGACGGGATGCATACGGCTGCGCCAATCCGACTCCACCGGACCCGGGTTGAGCCACATCGGCACGGCGGCGTCGGCGGCCTCGCGCGCGGCCTCGACCCACTCGGGCGTGGCGTCCGGGGGGATCGTGAAGAGCGGCACGGTGAGGGTCACGGGGTAGGGGTCGCGGGTGACGGGGCCCGCGACAGCGGCCAGTTCCTCCGCGCGGACGCGCAAGCCCTCTGCCGTGCAGGTGCCGGTCACCGCATCGGAGGGGACGGCGTGGCCGATGGAGCGCGCCGCTTCGATCAGCTTCGTGTCCCACTTGTACTTGGCGTGGATCTCGCGGCATGTGCCCTCGCCGCGAGCGAAGGTGTACACGACTTCGCCACTGCGCCAGTCGTAGCCCTTGCCCAGGCCGGTCATGATCGAGACCAGTGCTGCGGTGCGGTTCGGGTAGGAGCAGGGGAAGTTCCGAATCAGCTCGGCAACGGTTGTGATGACGGAGGCCATGGTCCGCCTTTCGGTTGGGTAAACGGGCGACGAGGTCCGGGCGGCGGTCGCCGCCCCTGCGCCCCGCCGGTTCGGGTCCACTGGTGGTGTCGTTCTGGTTCTGGTTCTGGCGGGCGAGGATGCCTGGGGGCGCGGTCCGTTGTGCACGGGCCGCACGGCACTACTGGTCCCAGTCCTGGTCCTGCTCGCACATCGCGTCGCACGCGCCGTGATACTCGCGGGCGGCCCGTGTGAGCTCGTGGACCACGGCGGTCGGGGTGCTGTCCGCGACCGTCGTCACGGCGGTGAGCCACCCGTGCCCGCAGCCGCTCGATCCAGGGTCCACGTGGTGGACGTGCAGCCCGGCGGTGATGGCAACGCCGTTGAGGTAGAGGGTGGACACGGTCTCGCCGTCGGGTACGCGGTTGTCGATCAGGTCGTACCTGTCGCCCGGGGGCTGGGGGGCTGGATCGAAGGTGCTGTGGTCCTCGGGGTGGCGGAGGGCATAGGCGTTGTCGTCCCACGTCAAGCCGTGGAAGCGTTGTGAGGCGACCCGGCGGTGACGGGCCTCGTCGAAGTTGCGCAGTCTGAGGTCTTGGCCGCGTTCGCGCATCAGGCGGCCGAACTGGACGTCGAGGCTCTCGGGATAGAGCCGCTTGTCCGGGACCAGCTCGGCGATCGGCCATGAGACATCTCGGGAGTGGCTGACCACGCGATCGGTCAGTCCGTCATAGATCAGGACGTGCAGTTCCTTGCGCCGGAGGTAGAGGTGCCAGGTGTCCTTGGCGCTGGTGTAGCCGAGGGCGAGCGTACGGTCCGGGCCTGCGAGATCGGCAGCGCCCAGCATCTGCCGTGTGACCGGGAGCGCGAGAAGATCGGCCAGTTCGTCGCGGTTCATGCGGTAGTCCTCCTGAAGTCCGGGATGTGCTGGGGGCGTTCGATGTGCTGGGCACTGGAGCCCCGAGCGGGACTTCTCTGGCGGCCAGGAGTAGAACAGTACGCCTTTTTAATGACTTACACAATGGCATTGGCCCTCGGCCCCGGTCCGGCGGCGAGGCCGGTGGGCCGTAGTCCGTTGGTCGAGCGAGTGAGGGCGGGTGCGAGTGGTTCATCGTGCGACGTGCTGGAGCAGGTCGAGTGCGCGTTCGATGCCGTCGCCGGCCACGCGGTCGACCAGGTCGTCGCCGGACCTCCGGACCCAATGCCCGGCCTCTTGAACGGACTCGACGGGGCAGTCCTGGAGCGTGGCGGCCACCGCTTCCAAGACTCTTGCGAGGTGGCCGGCGATGCTCTCCTGCTCCCTGCCGCCGACTGCTTGCAGTACCTGGACGTGGGCGGGGAGGTCCTGCGCGCTGCTGGTGAGGTCGAGCAGCTCCTGGAGACCTGCGTGCACGCGGTCGGCGGCTTCGGTGATGGCGGTGTTCACTCTGTGCCTCGGCCGTGCGGGCACCCCCGTGGGAGGAGGCGTTCGACCCGATGCACGGCCTGCTCGCGGGCCTGGTCGAGTTCGGCCTGCACCTGCGGCGGCAGCGCTGCGTCCAGGGCGGACCAGTGCGGGGCGGGGGAGGACCAGGCGGGCAGGATCAGGGCGGCCAGCGACCGGGCTGCCTGCAGCCAGTCCGCCCGGACGTCGGCCGGTACGGAGAGCAGCAGCGCTGCCGGGTGCGGCGGGTACGGGTCGCCCGCCAGCGGGCCCGGATGTTCGGCCAGGACTGCGGCTCGGGTTCGTCGTTCCTGCTCGGGGCAGATGCCGGACAGCCATTCCTTCGTCGAGGCGCTGGAGCTGGCCAGCCGTTGGACCAGGGCCTCGCTGATCCATCGGTGCCGGCCTTCACGGGTGCAGGTCGTGACGGGGTCGAGCGGGACGGCCTCGCCGCGGTGCCAGTGGTAGCGGGGGTGGTCGCCGGTGATCAGGATGTGGTGCAGTGCCTGCGTGCGGTTGGCCGCCACGCACGGGTAGGCGGCGATGAGGTCGCGGACGGTGTCGGTCGGGGTTGCCATGGCTCGCCTTTCGCTTGAGTCAGGGACGGGTCGGTGCCCCGGCCTGCGAGGTGTTGTGCCCATGTCGGAGTGGCGACGAGGTGGCGGGGACGTCAGGGGCGGGGGGTGCGAAGCGAGAGGACCAGGTCCTCGAACCGCCGCCATGCGTAGCCCGCCCGGTCCACGGACCAGGCATCGGCGTTCGCGACCAGCGCCGGGGCCACCACGGCGACGTCGTCCTCGGGGACGATGCCGTAGGCGAGCAGCGCTCCCGTGGCGGAGATGAGGTCCAGGTGCCATGCGCCGACGTGGTAGGCCACGACGCGGCCGCGGGCGCCCTCGTGGGGTTCGTAGGTGTAGAACGACACGCGGTCGGCCCACTCCGGGCCGGTGAGGAACGAGGGTTTCTGGGACTGGAACTCGGGCTTGGGCTTGCCGGCGTCGGCGACCTTGAACAGGTCCTTGAGGTCGCCCTGCGGGTCCAGCGCGGATCGCACCAGGCGGATGACCGCATCGGTGCAGAGCCCGTCCCGGGTTGCGAGCACGCCCACCACCGAGCTGACGCGGCGCACGGTCTCCTGAGCTCTGGTGCCGGCCTTGTCGTCGATGTCCAGTGGCTTGTGCTTGAGCGACAGGAGGTGCTTGGTCTGGGCCGCCAGCTCCTTGAGGTAGGCGATCCGCTCGGTCGTCGGCTTCATGGGCAGCACCTCGACGGCACCGAGGACGCGGGAGAGGTCTTGGAGGTGCTGGGTCACTGCCCAGCGGGCGTACTGGTCGGCGCGGACGGTGTGGTCGTTTCGGGCGGCGGCCCGGACAGCGTCGTGGTGCTTGCGCTGCGTGGTGAGCAAGCCGTTGTACCGGTCGCGGGTATCGCGCCAGTCCGCTTCTCGGGAGGTGTAGGCGCGGTGGAGCACTTCCAGGTCGGAGAGGTGGTCCACGGGGTCGCCGTAGGTCGCGCCGTCCTGGCGGAGCCTGGCGATGAGCTGTTCGGGGGGAAGGGTGAGCACGGACGCACTCCGGTGCTGGTGGATGGGCAGGGGCGGGACGGTGCCCGCGGGCGGCGCTTGCCGCTCCGCGGCTGGTCGGGTCCCGCCGGCACCGGCGGTCGGGGCGGTGGCCGGCGTGCAGCTGTCGGCGCGGCGGTGGCGCTCGGCTCGTTCAGGCCGGAGCGTCCGCCTCGCGGGCGACCTGGCGTGGACCGCGCTGCCAGGGCTGGTTCACATACGGGTACAGCGGCTGCTGGTCGGCGACGAAGCCGTGCCGATGGGCGTGGTCGGCGCGGACGACGAAGAATCCGACGCAGTCGTCCGCGGAGCCGAAGGTGTAGTCGTAGCAAGTGCTGCCCGCGGCGTGGGCACGGCCAAGGACGGGCATCCCGGTGAGAGCGCTGCACCAGGCGACGGCGGCTCTCCTGCTGGCGGCAACTCGCACGACGCCGTCGTCCATGTCGCACACCAGCCACGGCATCCGGTCGCCCGGTGTGCAGTACAGATCGCGGACCTCGGCGAGCGGCCACCCGTAGGCGCGGGAGCCGCGGGGCTTGCCGTCCGGGCCGGGCGTGCTGTCGTGCACCACCCAGCCGTCGATCTTGGAGCATCGGCCGCCCAGGGGACGGGGACGGTACTGCGGGATGAAACGGTAGCGGCCGTCACTGGTGACATAGCCGAAGTCACGGGCGTGCAGCAGTGTGCGGGGCTTGACGGGCGGCGGAAGCTTCGGGTCGGTGGTCGTCACAGGGGCCCCGGTCTCAGATCGTGCCGGGCAGTGCCGCGGCCGGTGCGGGCCGGAAGCCGGTGCACGCGGGGAAGTCGGGCTTCATGTCCGGGCCGCGGCGGCGGGTCGCCTTGGCGGCGCACTTGTTGCGGGTGCTGCCGTCTTCCACGACGCGCACGCGGAAGGCCGCGCAGCCGCCGCACTGCGCGGGCTGCCGCCCGTCGGCGGCGACGAGCACGGGCAGCAGCGTCGCGGGGTGGATGCCGCGGTCGAACTTCTGGCGTATCGAGCCGCGGCCGACCTCGGGAGCGGTGACGGTCAGGGTCATGGCTGGGTGTCCTTGTCTCGGGTGGGTCGGGCAGGGGGGTGCCGGTGGGGCGGTGTGTGCTGGTCAGGGCTGCCGCGGTGCGAAGGAGTCCAGGAAGCACTGCTCGAAGTCCGCGTCGAGGCGGTCCGCGGTGGTGACCAGCGCCGCGAACAGGTCGCGCAAGGCGATGGAGAAGGACCGGGGGTCGTTGGTCGCCTTCTCGGGTGCCGCGGCCTCGAACGCGGTGATGGCGGCGGTCGCCGCTGCGAGCGGACCGGTGGTCGGCATGGCGGTGAGGGGCAGTTCGTCGGCCGTCGCGCCGTCGCGAACCAGGCGGGGGTCCGTACTGAGGAGCTGGTAGCCCAGGGCCGTGGCCAGCATGAACTTGCACCCCATGTGATCGGCCAGGAGCCGGACGCCGGTGAGCAGTTCGGTCAGCGGCCCGGCGATCTCCTCGGGAGCCAGGGTTCGTCCCGCGAAGCGGCACAGGGCGGCGTACGCCCGGGCCTGCTGCCGGTCGGCGTGGTTGTCGTACTCGGGCATGGAGGGGCCCTCTCGTGTGTGCCGGGGCTGTCGGCGGCTTCACCTGCCGACAGCCATGACACTACACCTTATTAATGAGTTCCACAATTACGTGCCGCCATCCCGTTCGCCGAGGTACGCGACCGCGGCGTCCCTGTGGGCCAGGCACCCGTCCCGTTCGGCTTCGGCCTGCCCGATTCCGCTGTCCCCGGCGAGCGCGTCGGAGCATGCGATCACTACGCGGTCCCCCAGCCGCCACAGCATGGCGTTGCAGGCCAGCGTGGCAGCCGACAGCTCGGACAACTCGACAGCCTGCCAACGCATCGCCGCGGGGTCGACGCCGCGCCGGCGCAGGTGGCGGGCGACGGCGCGGAGCATGGTGCCGCTTCCCGCAGCGGTCTCTCCGATGAGCTGGCCCTCGACAAGGCTGCCGGCCAGCCCCTCGGCCATGTGATCCGCCGCCATGTCGGGCGTGTGGAAGGCGCCACGCTCCGACTTCTCGCCGCGGCCGGTCATGCGCTGCTGCAACCGGCCGAGCAGATCGGCCGCCAGGAACCGGTCCGGGTCGGCGCCGTGCTCCAGAACGCCGGCCCGCAGCGCCACCTGCACCACCCGCGCCACCGCGATGCCGGTCTCCTCGGACACCGAGGCCAGCCAGCGGAACAGCGGATGCGCGCGTTCCACCAGGTAGGGCTGCCGCCCCCAGAGCGCAGCCCAGGTTCCGCGCAGCACCACCAACAGCTCGCCGGGCTCCAGCGCGGCGATCCGCTGGGCCAGGCTCTCGGCCTGCGGATCGGCGAGCGGAAGCAGCACCGCCGCCGCGACCACGCCCAGCGGGATCTCGATCCGGCTCCCGTACGGCCACACAGCGGCCACGGACTCGATGATCGCCTTCACATGGTCGTCGGGCCGCTCGGGGGCGAACGCCCTGCGGGCCCAGGCCGGCGGAAGCGGCCGCAGGCCACCGGCAGCCGTCCTGCGCGGGCGATGGTCGTACTCGGACACGTCTGTTTCTCCTAGACGGTTGGGGGCGGGACGCCGCTGCTCCCCGGGGCGGCCCGGGGAGCAGCGGGGGAGGGGCTATCGGACCTCGGCGGGCCAGGTCATCTGTGGCTCGTACCTGCGGGCCCGGCCCTTGACGACCGCGACGCGCGACCAGTCGCCGTCGTCGGTGCAGCACTCCAGGTATCCGGTGAAGGCCCGGTCGGGGTAGGCGTCCACGATCTCCTGAACGTCGTCGACCATCCCGTCGACGGGATATGCGGACCGGCCGAGTGGTGCGATGCCGGTGGCGTTGAGGAGGGTGACGATGCCCTCCTCGCAGTCCAACTTCGCGGAAGTGACGTGCAGTTTGACGAATGCCTTGGCGACGTAGCCGTCTTCGTCCGGGCGGAAGCGGCTGTCGCGGAAGTCTTTCCAGATCACTGGCGGGTCCATGCCGATCATTCCGGTGACCGTGCTGTCGTTGCTCATGTCGTCTCCCAACGGATTCATTGGCGGGCAGTTCTGCGGATCTCGCGCACAGCGCGCAGCCGGTTGACCATCACCGGCTCGTAGGCGAGCGCGGCCTGTCGGTCCAGCAGGCCGTTGAGCAGCTGGTAGTAGCGCGTCGGGCTGAGATCGAGTTCCGCGCGGATGGCGCACTCCTTGATCCCTGGCTCCACTGGGAGGCTGACGGCCCAGTAGCGGCGCTCCAGGTCCAGGACGGCACGCTCGCGCGCAGACAGTTCGAGGTGGCCGCCGGGCGAGTGCTCGTGGTCGGCGGCGGGGTCTTGGTCGGTCATGGCGTTTCGCTGGCAGGGGTTCCCCTGCCTTCCCCGGCGTTCGCATCGGGCGAATCCGGGCAGGCAGGGCGCTGCACCAGCGGCTCCTTACTCTCACGGCCAGTCATATGAGGCGGTTCGCCGGGCCGTCACGCTGCGGACCGCCGACCCGTCGCCGTCGACTTCGCCCACGCGTCGCCGCCCCGGCGGGAGCGGGGTCCCCGGATGCCGAGGCAGTGCGGCAACCCCGCCCAGAGCGTCAGCGCGAGCCCATGGCCCGTTCGACGCAGCGGGGCGACGCAGCGCTATCCAGGCCCTCCTCAGGGCCCCGCTTCCGGACGGGTCGCGCGAGGATGCTGCGCGCCAACGGCAGGCCCCCACCGGACCGCGTCGCACTCTCGAAGAAGACCAGTCCGCCGGTGCCCAGGCGGGAAGGGTCCGCAATCCCCAGCTGCGCGCTCACTGCCAGGACCTGGCCCGGATCGCACAGGCCGCGAAGCCGCCGGAACAGGTCCTCGGCCCGGTCCCGGGGTGCTCCAGCACCGAGGTCGTCGACGCAGACGACGTGGCCGTCAAGGGCGACCAGCAGTGCCGCGACGGCGACCCGCTCGAACCGGGACAAGGAGGCCAGCGGGAGCCATCCGACGTGCGTCACCTCAACCTCAAGCCGCCGCTCGGAGCCGGAGGAGACCAGCCGAACGCTGCGCCCCCCGGATACCAGGGCAGCGACGTGCGCGCTCAGCGTGGTCCGCTCCAGGAGCGAGAGCCGGAGGTAGGAATCGGCAAGTGCCGAGTCCGTGCCGGGAGCGTCCGGATCGGTCGCATCCACGTCGAAGCCCTTGAGAGCGTCCCAGGCGAGTACCGCCAAGGTGTCGCGCGAGTCGGGGACGTCAAGGTCGACGGTGCCCAGCAGCGCGGCCACCGCCTTGTCCGCACCCGGCCGGACGCTGATGTTGCTGTACTCGCGGTGCAGAACCAGACCCCCGTCCGCAGCGCGGCGCGCCGCCAGCTGCACCGCCAACGGCACGTAGGTCTCAGCGAGCGGTGCCGTCAACTCCACCCGGACGGACAGAAGATCGGCGGGGACACCGTCTGTCCGATGGAACAGCGTCGCCGGATCAAAGCGGGAGCCGGACCCTTGCGTCGCATCCCGGACTCCGGACTCAAGAGTGCGCTTGACCAGCGTCACGGCCTCGAGCAGATGAGTCTTGCCGGAGCCGCTGCGCCCGACCAGCACCGTGCACGGGCTGACGTCGAGATGGAGGTCGCAGATGCTCTTGAAGCCGCTGACGTGGATGTGCGTGATCACTGGATGGCCTCCGAGGCAGGGGGACGGGAGAGGACCGCTCTCCCTCTCGTGGTCCCCATACTACGCCTTTCTAATGACTTATACAATTCACTGGCCGTATCCACGCACTTCGGGCAGCTGGGAGGCGGTGGGCCGGGTGGTCGTCGCGGCCGGCCTGGGGGCGGCGGAGCGACCGCTGGGACGGTCCGTGTTGCCGGGGACGGCTACCGCCATTGGGCGGTGACGTCGATGAGTTCGCCGGCGCGGACCTCGCAGACCTTCTTCCACGGCGCGAGGCGGGCGAACACGTCGATCGGGCCGCCTGCGGCCTCACGCGCCCGAACGGCGGTGTGCGAGCGGGGCAGGGCAAGGAACCAGCGCGTCGGCCGCGTGTCGAGGAGCAGCGGGGAGTCGGCTCCGGAGAGCGGGCGGCGCTGCGAGCGGGACGGCAGTGCTGCCGGGCCGAGCAGGACAGGGCATCCGGCCAGCGGGTCGGTTCCTGCGAAGCGCACGGTTCGCACATCGGCGGATCTGCCGAGAGCCGCTGTCGAATCACGCCTTCGCCGCCGAGTACGGCCCGCCAGTAGGGAAGGGGGTGGCCGCAGAGTCCGCACAGGTCGCGGTCGATGCAGTGCGCCCTGCGGGCGCCGTCGACCACGGTGAAGTCCGGCGTACCGCTGGCGTTGACCGAGGTGACGTAGGTGATCGGGTATCCGCGCGAGTCGCGCGGCCTTTCCCGGATCCTCTCGGGGAGCTCGGCGGCCAGTCGGCGCTCGACGGCCGAGGGCCGGCTGATCGGTGCGGGAGTCATCACAGGTCCTTGTCTCCGCTCCGTTGGCGGCAGCGGAAAGCCGGGTGGGGCGTTCAGGGGCTTGGTAGTGCGCGGGCACCGCTCTGCTCAGGGCGGTTGCGCCGTGGGCCGTTGCAGACGGCTGGCGTTACCGTTCGAGCTCGTCTCGGACGACTGCACACAGAAGGGTCGCAAAGACGAAGGCGGCGGCCAGTTGACGTGCGTGACACCGGAAGGCAACTCCTGCCGCTACCGGGGCGAGCACTCTGCACACGGCAAATACCTGGGCGACCCGGCGCTTCGTGATGCGTCGTGTCAGCTGACCGGACTTGCGGGTCGGGCCGATGCGGGTCAGCGCCGACCGCCTCTCGCACAGCAAAGCCCGTCTGTGCCCCTCGGTCGCGAACTGCGGATCCGGAAGGACCATGGCACTGCGGTAGACGACATCCCTGACAGTGCCGGTGTAGTGATCGCCGATCAATCCCGGGGCAGAAATCTTGGTGGAGACCAGCACGCGGTCGCCGGTGCGGAACTCACCGAAGCGGCTTTGAAGCCACTGGCGCGTGCGGTAGCCCCTGCTCATCATCGTGCACCCGCCACGGCGGAGCAGGTGAGCTGGTTGCGAGTGATCACATCGTGCGGCGTGAGCGAGAGCCAGTCGCAGCCGCCTTCGATGCGCAGCGAACCGTCCACTTCCAAGTGAGCGTCGCGAATGCCGAAGGTGCGGTCGATGGTCAGGGCTTCCGTCAGGAAGCGGCCGCGCGCCACGTCACGATCGGCGAACACGTCGAGGACTTCGCCGCCCTCGGACAGCTCACCCTTCATCAAGATCCATATCTGCACAGTGATCAATCCTCCGGTTGCGCAGTGGCGGCTGTCGCCTTCTCTGGTGGGCGGCACCGGGCGGCCGAACGGCATCCCCTCGCCCAACAGCGGCGATATTACATGATTTTAATGACTTATACAATTGCCTCTGTGCTCTCCTGTCCCACCCGGCTGGACTGGCTGGGACGCGGAGTCGGTCCGGCCGGACAGCGGGGCCGGACCTGCGGACCATGCTCCAGTGTCCGCTCAGGAGCCGAGGGTCTGGCACCGAAGCAGGCGCCGGGCCATCTGCCCCTCGGTCAGCTGCGGGACGGCTCCGAATGCGCCACTCCGGTACGACCTGCCCAGGTCCTCCTCCGGCTGCGGCTGCGCCGCGCTCAGCGGGTACAGCTCGGTTGCGCCGCTGCTGGTCTTCTCGGTCAGCCACACCTGGTCACTCGTCAGCACTCCGCCGGTGGAGCCGTCGCTGAGGAGTGTGGCGTCGTGGGAGGTGAACACCAGCTGCGCCCCGTTCGGATTGGACAGGGGCGAGGTGAACAGGCGGACCAGCTCGGCGGTCAGCCTCGGGTGCAGTCCGTCCCCCAGGTCGTCGAACAGCAGCACCAGCCCGGCGTCCAGGGCGGTCAGGGCGCGGTGGAGCGTGGCGATGAGGGACCGCGTGCCGGTGGACACCTATCCCATCCCAGGGCGACCGGGCCCTTGGCGCCCCGGTGGAGCAGCTGCACCCCGCCGAGCATGGTTTCAGTCTCGATGCCGCAGATGCCCAGGTCGGCGGTCTCCAGGAGGGCGGCGATCCGGGGCCGCAGCGCGGCGTTGTCGCGTAGCGCCTCCAGCGCTGCCCCGTCCTCGGTCTGGGCGCGGTGGTTGACCAGGAGGAGGTTGTCGCAGAACCACCGGTTTCTCTGTCAAGTCTGGGCGTGTTGCACGCTGCAGTGTTTGGTAACTCCTTCCTCAACGACAAGAGCGAGGGCATTGGCTCTGTCTGATTCGCTCTGGATCTTCTTCCGTCGTTGGGGGGCGAGCGACTAGGTTCAGTCCGTGCTTAGTGCGGATGGTGCCTCGGCGTTCATCAGTTCGTTTCTGGCCGAGCTCGCTCAACTTCCGAGGTCGGGGAGAGCTGCGTTCATCGCCTCTGTTCTCGATTGGAGCGACTTGGCGCCGATCGCTGTAGGGCCGAGCTGGCAGATTGCCAACGACGAACAACGCGGAACCGTCCTCAACGCCTTGAACGACTTTGTCGCCGAGCTCGTTGCGGAGCTTCCCCTCCGAGACGCAGCCTTGGTCATCACGGACACAGACCGGCAAGACAGCCAGCAGTTCAGGGTCATGACGTCAGCCCTCGTCGACGATGAGGCAACGGAGATCACCTTCTGGGTGTTCGAGCAGCCCGACGGTGGCACCGCGATCGGAAACGTGGGTGTTGAGGGCGTGTCCTTCCTTGGGAGGCACCGCCCTCAGTTCACTGCTCTCGCAGAGAGCCGGGGCCTTGATGCGTTGATCCAGCAGCTCCGTGCGGAGACCGCGGCCGACGGGCGGCAGGAGAGCGACGGCATCGCCTCCCAGCAGCCACCGCAGCGGGGTTCCCGGCTGACGAGGCTGGTCGACCTGGACGAGCGCGAGTACTTCGCCCTGTTCGCGAAGCGGACCGGCATGCATATCGCCAGTCCCGTTTCCTTCCGCAGCGTGACGGCCTTCATAGAGGGCTATGACCAAGCCGCTCGGCGGTATGGCGGCGTCGGCCTCGATGGCTGGCGCGAATGGCTGATGACGCACCACCGCGTCGGCGGCAACCTCGTCTGGGAAGCCCAGGTTCTGCAGATCGCCTTCCCGGACTGGGCGGGCCAGTGGGATCTGGCACCCGACCAGGAGACGCACGTCCTAAAGGTGCTTTTCGAGCTGCTCGACAAGTTCCTCGCTGATCGGGCCACCCCTGCCTGACGCCCCGCTGTGCCGGTGCAGGAGAATGGCGGCCATGACGACTTGAAGAGCACCGGCCGGGCGGCTGCGCTGGGTCAAGGTCTCAACCTGGGACACGATCCAGGACGGGGATCAACGAATCTGTGCTGCTTGCAGGGGGAGCATCCGCTCCTACCAGTTCCGCTTCCATCCGGCCGACTCCACCATGTTCGAGCGATGCATCGGGCTCTCCTGGTGTTCCGGCTGCCGCATCTACTCCGGAGCGATGGTTCATGTGCCCAGGACACGTCTTCTTGTCGATGCCCTGGCAGCGCTGCCAGAGGATCAGCGGGAGCGGCTGCTTTGTCATGAGGTTGCGCTGATCGAGCACCTTGATGTCCGGAACTGAGATCGGCTGCGGGAGATCGCATGGGGCTATGTCTGTTTCCCGATGATGGGGACGTCGACACTCCAGACGTCAGTTGGTCCTACCACCACTTCGACGACGTTCGCCGATGGTTGGCGCAGGCCGAGGGATTCGAGCTGGCCGACATGCGAGGTTTCGGCGGGGACCAGCCGTGGAGCGAGGTCTCGACGGCACTGGTCCCGCTCCTGAACCATCCAGATGACCACGGTGAACTGTCGGCAGCCGAGTGTGCGACGGTTCTTCTCCGGCTGGACCAGCTCATCAAGCAGAGGGCTCAAGAGCCAGGTGGGCCGCTGCTGCGGCGCATGCAAGACCTCCGGAGCTTGGCGCTGATACTGCGAATCTGTGTGGACAAGAACGTCGCGCTTCTCTTTGGCTGACCCCACCCCGGCCGGTGCCCCCGATTTCGGGCCAAGTGAAGCGCGCCGTCACAACTCTTCCGAGGACGCGGCTCTCGCGACGCCCGTGCAAGCCAGCACCTCGGTGGCGTCGGCGTTGAGGAAGAGCATGAACGTCCACGGCTTCTCCGCCGTGTCCGCCGTGTCGATACGGCCGATGCGGATGGGTGCCTCTGCTGCCTGGAAAAGGAGGTCGACGGTGGTGGAGAGGCCCAGCGTTGGCTGGCCACGCCTTTGGGTGAGGCGGAGCCGGACCCGGTAGGTGCGTGCGAGTTGCTGGGCGGGAACCAGACCGTCCCAGACGGTGAATGTGCCGTCGGCCAGTAGGGCGGCTCGGGCCGGCGGGCAGGCGGCGGTCTGCGCGGTGAGCATCGCGGCGAGGTCCTCGCGCGTCATGTGGTGGCCTCGTCCGAGGCGGACGAGTCGAGGTGCTGCCTGGCTGCGGTCCAGATCAGCTCGAAGGTCTCCATCGTGATCGCGGCGGTGCCTTCGGTGTTCTGCCAGCCGTCCAGACTCCCTTCGGCCAGGACGCCGTAGCGCCGCTCGTAGGCGGACACGGCCGAGGGGTCGGCGGCGTCCCGCAGGGTAAGGACCTCGCTCAGAGCGGCGGCTGTGATCGGTGACCGGGCTGCTCCTTGCAAGTCGACGTGTCGCACGGCCCACCCATCGTCGTCGATCTCGAGGTAGGTCCAGAGCTCGTCCTGCTCGGTGCCGCGGGCCTGGATCCATCGCATCATGCACCTATGATCGCCGCGTCGTGGGCCCGGACGCGAGGCTGCAAGCTGGTGGCCGGGGACGAGCAGGGTGCCCAGGCGGCTCCGAGGTAGATCAATCGAGGCCGTCGGATCCCCTGCGGCGACGCCTGTTCTGCCTGTTCAGTGCACTTTCAGCGGGGTCACAGACCGACTGCTCGGTACCTTGCGGAATTCCGCGTTCTCAACGGTGAGGACGTTGACGATCCGGGCGAACGCCGAATTGGCTTCTTTGAGTTCGGCGATCTCCGCTCGCGCGGACCGTAGTCGTTCCTCGGTTTGCGTGAGGCGCTCGCGAAGCCGCCGCTCGCTTTCGGGGACGTGGCCTTGTGCGCGGACCCTGGCGTAGAACTCGTCCTTGAGATCGGTGTGTCGGTGGGTGAGGATGTGCCGCTTCACCTCGGCCTCGGCGGCGAGGGCGACGATGGTCAGGGCACCGTCGGAACGCAGCGGGGTCCCGGCCAGCAGCCGGTCCATGGCCTCGCGGATACCGGTGCGCTCGTCCTTGCCAGTCATGATGCGTCGGTCTCCTTGAGTGTGATGCGCTGGTCGTGGTGCTGGGCGGCGAGGGACAGCAGGTGACGGGCGCGTTCCCGCAGTCGATCCGCGACCGGCTCCGGAGTCAGGGGTGAGGCCGCTTCAGTGTCCAGACGGGCTGCCTCCTGGACGAGCCCGTAGGCGTCGGCGTCGGTGCGGGCGATGTTCGCGCAGGTCACGCGGCAGCGCTCCAGGCTCGGGACACTGTCCTCCGCCCCGCGGCCGGGATGGCAAAGCGCTCGTGACGGGTCGTAGTTGCAGGTCAGGTAGGCGTCCTTGTTCTCGAAGACGTTCAGCATCGGGTCCGCCAGCAGCGCGCAGGCCTGCCGCGGGGTCGCGATGATGCCGCCGAAGCGGTGCTGCTGCTCGGCTGCGGCCTGGAGGAGGCGGCGGGCAGCCGGCCCTGAGACGCCCCCGCCCTCGCCGAGGTCCTCGGCAACGTCGCTGAGGTGCTCGGCGACCGCGCGGGCGGTCTCGAAGTCGAGGAGCTCGTGGATGCCGTTGCGGGAGCGGGAGGCGTACTGCTCGCTGACGAAACCGCGCAGATGTCCGTACTGAATCGCAAGCGCCACCAGGCCGCCGGGCTGCCGGGCAATGTGCCAGGCCAACGTGCGTCGGAAGCGCGAGGTGGCGATCTTCCCGGCCGGATCCGCCGGGATAGCCTCACCGTCGGCGGCGTGCTCGTTGACCCAGGCGATGAAGTCCTCAATACGGCCGGCCATCGTGTTGATAGCCAGGGACCGGCCGTTCTGCCGCTGTTCACGCCGTCCGCTGTGGACCGCGGTGCTGAACAGCAGACCGGTCTCGGTGATCTGCTCCAGAACCCGGATCGCGGTGACGGCCTGGGGAACGGTGGCCCAGGGGGTCTCCCGCTGCACTCCCGCGGACAGATGGTTGCCGTCCTCGTCCCGAGCGGACTTGAACTGGCGCCCGTAGACAAGGTGGCGACGCGGACCCGCGGAGTCGGGTTCCTCAGGGTCGGGGCAGCATCCGTGCTCCAGCGCCAAGACCTCCCCCGTGCGGGCGCCCATGAGGAAGGCCAGGACGATGAAGCAGGCGGAGACCAGGTGCCGCAGCAGCTTCGGCGCGTCGTAGTAGTCGATCCCGTCGGTCCACGGCTTCCCGTCGATCGCGCCGGTGACGGGGACGGCCAGCGGGCAGCGGCCGGGGTTCTGCTCGCGGTATCGGACCCATTCCGGCCTCGCCATAGCTCTACTGACCTGGGCGAGAGAGGCGCCGAGGAGACCGGCCACGTAGCCGGCTCCACCGGCGCTGCCTCCCCGGTAGGCGCAGGCCGGGAACGGTTCGCCGGTCGCCTTGAGGTTCTCCAGGTAGGCCCGCACCCGGGCGGCGGAGTCCGCGTCGCCGGGCTGCTGGGCCCGGCGGGTCAGTCGCTGCCGTTCCCGGTGGGCGGCCAGAATGTCGTCGGCGAAGTCCTCGACGAAGCGCAGGGCCCAGACCAGCAGCGGGCCCATTGTGGAGGGGCTGATCGGCTCGGTGGCGTTCTCCCCGCTGGCGCTGGCGGCCGGCAGGTAGGCATCCAGTCCCTCGCGCAGCCAGGGGGGTTCGCCGATCTGGAGGTCGGCGGGCAGGTAGTGGCGCCCGTGGGTATGCAGCCGCGAGAGCCCGACGAGGTGATTAATGGCCGTGGCCCGGCTGACGCGCCGTTCCTTGACCAGGTAGCGGCTGTAGTCGACGAGGTGGTCGCCGGTCACCTGGTCCAGTGAGGTGACGGCGCGCGCGGTGAGCCAGCGCGCGAAGATCCGCCAGTAGGTGCCGGTGTGGTAGATCCGCAGGACGCTGAGCCGGGCCCGCATCGCGGGGCTGGTGTCCAGCAGTTCGTCCGGGACGGGAAAGTTGACCAAGGCCCAGGCGGCGTGGCGGAACTGCTCGCGCAATGCGGCGGGGAAGCCCCGCCAGTGCAGTTGAACATCGGCGTCCGAGGGGTTCTCGCTCATCGCGATCAGCGGCCAGACGGGGGCGCCGTAGCGCGGGTTGAATTCCTCACGCCCCGGTGCGACCAGCGCCGCGTCGATCACCAGGGAGGTCGGTGCTGGTCGGTTGGCTTCGAAACGGGTTGCGGGCTGGGTCATGTGTCGAACCTCCGGTGCAGGAGCTGGTCGATGGCCGAGCGGTCCCCGGCTGTGACGGCGGACAGTGCGTCGGTCCACTCGCCGGCGGTCACCCCGGTCGCCTTGAGGTCGGCCAGGCGCTCGAAGTGCTCACGCCACTCGTGGTCCCAGACCGCCGCCGGCACGACGCCCCGCAGCGCGTCGAGAACTTGGTGCAGTCGGGCCAGCCGGGGCAGGTGCCGCTTGGTGACCACCGCGTTCGGGCAGGCCGTGCAGAGCAGGAACGAGGCCCGGCAGGGCGAGCCGTGCGGGCTGAAGGGACTGTGGGTGTAGTCGGTGCAGCACGCGGTCACCGTGTCCGCGCCCGCAGCGTCCTCCTCCAGCCGGGCTCGGAAGGTCGCCCGGGCATGCTCGAGGGCCTCGGCGATGCCCTGGCTGATCACCGGGATAGCGCGTTCACGGGTCTGCGGATCGGGCAGGACGTAGACGCTGTCGTGGGTGTCCTGGCTGTGCTGGGTCGCGCTGCGGTGGTGCTGGCCGACGACGGTCTTGCGAAGGCGCCGCAGGTTCAACCGCGGGTGCGGGCCCAGGTCCCATCCGCGGATCTGCGTGTCGTTGGTCAGGCCGACCCGGAACATCGACGCGGTGTCCTGGGTGCCGTTCGGCCATCCCGCCGCGTGCCAGACGACAAGGCGCCCGGTGGGCGCCCCGGTGGCGGCCAGCAGTGACCGGGCCGGGCCGGTGGCTTCGATCGCGTGAGTGATCAGGCGTCCCGGTGAGGCGGCTCCCCAGTCGGCCAGGTTCCGGGTCTCGTAGCGGTGCGGCGGTCGGCGGCGGCGTTTCTCCAGCTCTAGCCGATAGACGACCGTGCCGTCCAGGCCCGGGTCGGGATATGTGGAGGGAAGACCGAGCTCGCTGACCGAAGTGGCGTTCCAGCCGTGGGCGGCGATCAGCAGCACGATCAGGGACACCGCCTCGCGGGAGGTGAGGTAGAGCCGGTGCCAGGTGAACTCGGCCCGCCAGCCGCCCAGGGCCCGCGCGTGCCGGTGGGAGACCGTCCGGATCCCATCGGCGCGGTGGTAGTGGGGGACATCCCCGGTGCGGGCGAGCTCCTCGAGCGCTTCACCGACCAGCCAGGGATCGCTCCTCGGGGCGAAGCGGCCTTCCCGCCACTGCTGCAGGTGCTGCTGGTTGTCGCGGATGCGGTGCAGGGCGGCGCGGAAGGACCGGGTCGCGGCAGTCCTGATCTGTTCGAACTCCTCAGGGGTGTAGGCGGTTTCCCGGACCGCCTCCTTCGGTCGGCCTCGGCGCGGGAGCGACGTCAGTGTCGCTGCGGGCAGCCGTACCTCGTCGCGTAGGAACGCGGCGACCTTGGAGATCTGATGATGCCCCATGGAGTTCCTGGGCCGGGAGACCTGCCAGGCAGCCCAGTGCGCGGCGGTGAGCTCGGGCAGGTCCCGGGGCGGCGCGTCCTGCTGGGACAGGAACCGGCAGAAGGTCCCGAGTAGGGTCCACCCCTCGCGGCTGCTATCCAGGTTGCGCCAGGGCCCCTCGGTGCCGACGCGCCGGGCGAAGAGCACGGCCAGCGAGCGCTGCATCGGCTCGGCGACCGGCAGTCGGCCGAAGTCGTAGAACCGCTCGCCGTCGCCCTTCTCATTCAAGTGCCGCACGATCAGCTGTGAGGCGTCCACCACGGGCGGTCGCCGATGGCCCTCGTCCTGCGGCGGCAGCGCCGCCGGCCTGCCCCTCACGCGCCCACCTCGACATCCAGCACCCGCTCGGACGCTTGGGACAGCCGGGACAGGATCTCGGACACGTCCGGCAGGTCGTCGTCGACCAGCAGGGAACGCAGCTGCAAGTCAGCGACCGGCGCGAGATAAATGTTCCGGGTCACCTCCACGCTTGAATGTCCGAGGAGGTCCTTCACCATCCGCCACGGGTCCCCGTAAAGGAGCTGGTAGTCCCGGCGTTCTTCCGGGCTCAGGTCGAACTTTCGGTCCATCGCGTGGTGCAGGGCGACGAGCATGTGCAGGGCCATCGAATGCCGGCACATATGGGGCGTGCAGAACGGCGGTTCAGCGACCCGGCCGCCCAGCTGCGTCCCGCAGCGCAGAGACGCCGCCCGGAAGACGGCCTCCCAGGAATGGCATCCCATCGGCAACCCGTTCTCCGCCAACCACAACGACAACGGCTCCGGCCCGGCCGGACCCTCGACAAATAGCAACCGTCGTTCCCCAACACTCAGCGCATTCAGGTCCCGGCGGCCGGCGCGGCCCCGCCGGTCGTGCCAGTGCAGTGTCGCGCCCTGGCGGCCCGTCCGGTGGGTCACCAGCCACATCTCCTCCAGCCGCTCGTAGACACCCGCCCCCTGGGCCCGGCGCACGGCCGCTCGACGGGTTGTCGCCGCGTAGGCCTCGGTGGCTCGCAGCGCTGCCAGCGATAGGTAGAAGGTGCGCGGCCGCCGGCTCTTGGCGACGGCCGCCGCCAGCCTGGCGTCGTAGAAGCGGTGCGTGTCCCCGGCCAGGGCCGGGATCTCGATGGTCAGCAGCGAGCCACCCTCCGAGCGCCGCAGCCCGGTGGAGAACAGCAGGTCCGCATAGGCGGCGTTGCGGTCGTCGTGGCGCCCCCGCCAGGAAGGATCCGCACGACCCTCGGGGGTGTAGCCCCGCAGCCCGACGTCCCGCCACAGCCGGAACGCCCGCGGGGTCAGCCACTTGACGTTGCTGGACCGCACGTCCTTCGCCCTGGCCGTCGGCACCGAGATCTTCTCGCCCTGCCGGTTGGTGGCCTCGCGCATCGTGATCGGGTTGCGGCCCAGGTGCCCCTCGTTCACCGCCCAGCGGTAGAGCAGCTGAAGAGCCGCCAGTTCGCGGTTCCACCGCCCCCCGCTGACCTGGACCGGGTTCTGCGGCGACCTGCGGCGCCAGTCCTCGTAGTCCAGCAGGTCATCACGCGTCGCCTCGAACCAGGCCTTGCCCCGCTGCCACAGGAAGTTGAAGAACAGGCAGTGGTCGGTCGTGTAGTTCCGCTTCGACTCCGGCGCCAGGCGGGCGAACGAGGAGCGGGCATAGAACCTGCTCAGACGCGCATCGACCCGAAAGTCGGGGTCCGTCAGAAACGGATCCCCCCTGTCGAAGCCGATCGCCGCTTCCCGCTCCTCCAGCCGGTCCCACCCCTCCAACGTCAGGTGCCCCGGGACCGCCTTCGGGACCATCGGGACCCAATGAACCTGCCACTGCTTCATAACCCCAACCCTCACGTGCGTTGCAACATCACCCGATGTAACACGAGGAGTTAATAGGGAAGCGGTCGGAGCCACGACAGTTCGGGATGGCCGATGAGCCCGGCCGTCGACAGGGTCAGGGCGTCGGGCCGCACCATGGAGGCGAGCTGCTTGTGGTTGCTCACCCGCCCGCCGGGGAAGCGGAAGCTGTCCCTGCTCGCGTCGCGGTACAGCCACGCCCGGTGGGTGATCGAGCTGGGGTCGAAGCTGTACAGCCATTCACGCTCCACCCTGTCCGCGCCCAGCGAACCCGTAGCTCCAGCGGGTGCCGTCCGCGACGAGGTCGGCCTCGAAGAGAGACGTCTTGTCCAGCGCGTCCGGGTCCAGGGCGAACGGCTGTACCGGGACCGGCGTGCCGGTGCGCCAGTCCCGGCCCAACCACGAGTTGCAGGAGTCGCGCACGGACTCGCGCATCAGGTGCATCGACCGCAGCAGGTTGGACTTGCCGGAGGCGTTGGCACCGAACACCCCAGCCACCCGGACCGCGCCCGAGGCCGGGCGCAGATCCGACCCGTCTTCCCCGCCGTCCCCGGCGCTGGCCAGGTTCAGCTCCACCTCCTCGGATATCGACAGGTGGTTGGCGGCGCGAAACCGGATCAGACCCGAAGCGGCGGTGGTGGGGCTGTGCGTCATGGCTCGTGGCTCCTCGTGAGGTGATTGGGGCAACCGCCCGAGAAGCACAATACAAGCTTGTAATGACTTACACAATGGCTAGTACGTGTTCCGATACCTCAATGCGGCATCCCGGATCACTGCGGCGGCGGTAGGAGAGAACCCCTCGGCGGCTTCCAGCTGTTCGGCGACCCACGCCTCATCCGAGCCTTCGCGCACGGGGTCCAGCACGAAGACCTTGAACCCGGCGTCCTTCGCACAGGACACGGTGTCGTCGTCGACGACGATCGGCACGCCGTCGTCCTCCGGGGTTCGGTCGATGATCACCTCCAGGAAGCCGTGCACCGGCCCGGCACTGTCGGCGGTCGCGGCCAGCGCCACTGCCAGCAGCCGCAGGGGGACCTCGTCGCCATAGCGCCCTGCGTGGTCGAGCAAGCACTCCACGATCTGCGCGCACCGACCGGCCAAGGCATGATCGGCAGGGTCGCAGTCGGCGACGCTGCTGCGCCCGGCAACGTGCGCGGCAGCCGCGGCGATCATGTGGAACAGCGTGCCGTCGCCGCCCGCCTGCAGGAGCCGCCCACCGTGGACAAGCAAGTCCGCGATCAGGTCCGCGGCCACGGCTACGAACTCCTCCTGCGGATCGGCCAACACGGCAGAGGGGCTGCGCCCGGTCACCGCGGCCAGGACCAGGACCGCGTTCGCACTGAGGTCGGTGTCGTCGGCAGGCAGCAGGGACAGGGCGGTTGTGACCGAGCCGGTCGGCATCGGCGCCGGCCGGCTGCCCCGGCCACGGGTGTCGGTCTGTCGCGTCACGGTGGAAGCCTCGTTTCGGTTCGGGGTCGTCGGCAACAAGGGCTCCGGCTCTGGGCACGACCCCTTGGGAGGGTCGGCCGCCACCTGGCGGCCGAGGTCCGTAGTGCAGGGACGGCGCGGGGGAGCAGCGACCCCGGTGTCGCCGTCGGTGGCGTGGTAACTGCCGTCCGCTGCGAGGAAGCGCACCAGGTGCCAGCGGGCGAGCCGGTGGGTCGACTGCCAGGGCGCGGTCGGCGCCAGCGCGCCGTTCGGGCCGACGCTGCGCAGCAGCTCCAGGTGGCGCTCGCTCAGCAGCGCCCTGCGGCCGGCCAGTGTGATGGCGTGGGTCAGCGGGTCGCCCGGCTCCGCCCGGGCGAACCCCTCTTCGAGCGCGAAGGCCAGCGCTGAGCTTCCCACGGTTGCGGTGATGCGCCCGTCGGCGCGCTCGGCAGCGCTGCTGAGGATCTTGAGTACTGATGAGGTGAGGGGTGCGGGCATTGCCGCCGCTCCTTCCGGTGGGCAGGTCGGTCGGACCGTGGTGGTGGGGGTCACGAGCCGAACAGGGCGCGCAACTGGTCGAGCAGTTCCTGCTGCTCGGCAGTGAGCGGGGCGCGGCGGACCGGCCGCTTGCGCAGCACGGGCACGTCCAGGTCGACGCCGAGCAGGACCGGCGGATCACCCTGCGACCACTTCAGCGCGTACGCGTGACGGTCGATCATCCAGCTGTCGAAGTCGTCGGCGATCCTGCCGGAACGAACCTCGTGGTCCGGGCCAGGCAGCGACACCGGACACGGACACGTCGGATCGTCGCACGGCTGGCCCGCCGGGTGCGTCTCGATCGCAGCGCGCCGCCGGTAGTGGGTGGACGTCCCGTTCAACATCGGACACTGCGCCTTCGCGTACACCACGCATTCCGGGTGAAGGCCGGGCTCCGGGGCGCAGAGCTCGCGGACGTCCAGGGGGCGAACCACCAGGCAGATCCGCTCTTCCAGCGGCTGGCCACAGACCTGGCACAGCATCTCGGCCAGGGCTTTCAGCCGCTTCCTCGGGTCAATCGTGCCGAACGCCGCATGGCCGCCGTGCTCGAACGAGATCCAGGGCACCGGAAGGCCACCAACGCGGCGCAGCCCGAGCAGGCGCACCGGGACAGCAGGCTGCTGGGAGCGGGGCATCACGACTGCCCCCCAAACGGAAGCCGGTGGGCGCCGTCGCCACGCGAGAGCCACACCGCGGACGCCCACGGCCCGTCGTCCACCCGGGCACCCCACCGGGAGGCCGACCTGCGGACCCTGGCCAGGACTGCGCCCGCATCCGGGCCGTGCCCGGCCACCAGGACCCAGCCCGGATGCTCCAGCGGCTCACCGGCGCCAACGGCGAACCCGGACGAACCTTCCGGGCAGGCCCGGGACAGGTGATGGCACGGGGCACCGCCGCAGACGGCCTCCCGCACGCCGGCCAGGGCCAGCCGCTGGACCACTGCCTGCACCTCGATGCCGGACGCGGGCTCAGCCGCAGCGGCAGCCGACCGGAACACCGCGGTGACCTCGGCCAGGGTTCGGCCCGGCATCTGGGCCCACTGCCCCACCAGGGTGCGCCGGTGGGCCTCCTGGGCCTGCTGCCCGCTGTGTGTCGGGGCCGGGTCGCCGATCGCGCCTCCGGCGACGGTGTCGGACAACGACCGCAGCGCCTCCGTGCGCGCCTCACGGCTCCAGGTCCACACCTCGACCGGCTGGTCCGGATCCGCCCGGGCGGCGCGCTGGGCCCGATCGAAGGCATGGAGCACCGTGCACGGCGCACTGTCCCCGAAGCCGGCCGGGTCGAAGTTCTCCGGGCCCCGCCTCAGTCCTACAGCTGACAGGTGCTGCGCCGCCCACCCCAGTACGTGCGACGCCGTCACCGTGGGCAGGCGCTGCGGCGGGGCGGCTACCTGTTCCAGCGCGGCAGCGGCCCGGCGGCAGCGTGCGGCGCCAGCTCGCAGTGCGGCGGTCACCTCCTCGACGCTGCGCCCGGGGCTCGTGCTCCAGACGTGAAGGAGGTCGCGGCGGAACTGACGCTCCTCGGCTGCGTCGTGGGGGATGGTGACGGCCCCGCCCGCCAGCAGGTCGGACAGTTCGTCCAGGGCGGCGAGCTGGGCTGCGAACCGCAGCGCGGGGTGGTTCTCGCAGTGCTGGGAGGTGCGACGGCCTTCGCCGCCGGCGACGTCGAGGGCTCCGATCATGGAGCATGCGGAGTCCGCGACGTGACTGCTGCCGGGGGCGAACCGCTCCCCGTCGTCGGAGCGGTACCAGCCGACGTGCTCCAGGTGGTCCGCCGCCCAGAGCAGCAGGGACTCCGGTGTTGTGGGAAGCCTGGAACTGCGGGGTGTCACAGGCTTGGAGGTACGAGACACAGGGATGCTCCACAGGGGTGGGCCGGGGGCAGGCCGATGGCGGTACTGCCCGGGGTCGTTCGGGGTCGGTGGTTCGTCAGTGCGGGTTGCGCAGTGCTGCCGCCGCGTCGGCCAGCAGTTGCGGCGCGTTGAGGGACCGGGCCGTGGCGTAGGCGGCCAGCTCCTGCAGCATCTGCAGGACGACCCGGGCCGTGTGCCGGGCCGGCTCGGGCGTCCCGCCTGACCCGAGGGCGGCGAGCAGCTCGCCGGGCTCAGTGCCTTCGCGCGACGCCAGCCACAGCAGCTCCGTGGCTGCTCCTGTCACCAGGGCGCCGACCTGGACCGGCGCGGGGGACAGGTCTGCTTCCAGCAGCCCCAGCTCGCTCAGGGCCAGGTGCCGGGCGTGCTGCCCGGCATAGGTGCGCAGCACCGTGCGGGCGAGGTACATCGGCTTGTAGGGAGACCACGGGTTCGCGAACAGACCGTCGGCGTCCCGGCGCCGGTCCTCATCGGCCCGGTGACCAGGACGGCCGGGAGTCGTGTCCGGGTCGCTGTCCCGGTGGTTCGCCGTCGCCGGTGGCGTCCGGGTCACGCTCAGCGTGGTGGCGTCGACGTCGAGGAAGCTGATGTCGTCGACCTGCACCCCCAGGTTGCCCAGGGTGCGCGGGTCCAGGACCGCGCCGCTCAGGTTGATCACGGCCGCGACCGCGCCCTCTCGGCTGTCGGCGCGGATGGTCAGTCGCACTGCGGCTACGGGGACCGAGACGCTGTACCCGGCGGCGTCCGTACTGCGGGACGGGCACTGCGGGCCCGGGGCCTGGCCGTCGCGGGTGGTGGCGTCGTGCGGCATGGTCGAACCTCGATTCGATTAAGGGGGTGGGCGGGGGTGCCTGCCGTCGTGTCAGGGCTGGTCCGGCTCCGCCGATCGGGGGGTGCTGCGCTCGAACGTCTCTCCGGCGGGCCATACGGCGGTGATGTTGTGCCAGGCGAGGAACGCCAGCACCGGCGGGCCTGGGCGGGTGGTCAGCAGCAGCACGTTGGACGATCCGGGAAAGGACTTGGCGCAGTCGAGCAGCACCCCGAGGGCCCTGATCCGCGAGCGGTAGAAGGTGCGGTGCAAGGCCATGACGAGTTCGTTCGCGGTCGCGTCGAACAGGTCCGTGCTGGGCATGGGGTCTCGGAACAGCACGCGGTGGCGCTGCACGACGTGCCCGCTGCGGGCAAGGTGGGCCTGGTAGGCGGCCAGGACCTCGCTCTCGCTGCTGTCGGCTTCGGGGTCCGCAGGCCAGTCGCTGGGTTGAGGACGAGCTGGGTCGGTCGGAGCCAGGATGATGACGCGGGCGGGGTCGGCCGGAGGGGCGGAGCTGTTCATGGTGGTGCCGCCTTAGAGGTGCGGGCGCTCCGGACTCGGCCTCGGACCGGCGCCGGTGATGGGCACGCGGGGGCTGTGAGCGGAGCCGGAGACGCCCGGAGATGATGGATGGGGCCGGTGGTGGGACTAGCCGTCGGCGGTGCCGTTGAGGTAGTCGGTCCAGGCGTCGTGTTCGGCGGCGGTCAGCACCGGGCGCGGCTCGACCGGTACCCGGCCGAAGCAGCCGTCGCACTGGGCACTGCTTTCGGCCGCTGCGCTGGTGGTGAGTGCGGCGCCGCATACGGCCAGCACGCCCTTGGTCCAGGGGAGCACCGTCAGGTGCACCAGCGGACCACCGACGCCGGTGCCGGGAGTGATGACAACAGGGCTGCTGGGCTGGGACGGTGCCGACCGCTTCGCCTCGCGTGCACAGAGTTCCGCATGGAAGCGGATCCCGACGTCGAGCACGTCCAGTGGCTCGTCGCAGTGCCATTCCAGGAACGTCAGCAGCGCACCGGCGGCGTCGCGGACTCGGGCCTCCGGCCCGGTCGGTGGCGGAAACGGGGTGAAGTGTTCCCGCTCGGAGGTGAGCAGGAGCAGGAGGCGGCCCGGGCCGTTGCCTGCGGTGGTGGCGTCGAGGTGGTGGGCCAGACTGGCGAAGGCGTCACGCGCGGCGATGAACGCCCCCGATGAGGTCAGCGGACCGGGGCGCATCAGTCCCGACGCCCACAGTGCCTTGGCCACGGCCTCCGCCGCCTTGTGCGCGCGAAGGCGCGTGAACGCGGCGGGCAGGGCCGTGAGCAGCCGGGCGGCAGCGGCCCGGTGGTCGTGGATGGTCTCCATCGTCGGATTCCCTTTCCGGTCAGCGGCCGACGCGCCGGTTGGACCGGTAGGACAGCGGGCCGGGCAGGTTGATCGACGTGGTCTCGCGGCCGGTGGTGCTGTAGGTGCGGTCGAATCCTCGGGGGCCAACGGAGAGCGACACGGACTTCTTGTTGATGTTCAGCCGCAGCAGGCCGGGGATCAGGGTGATGGACTCGCGCCAGTAGAACGGCACAGCGGTGCTCCTTGCAGATGTGGTGGAGGGGTGGGGCGGCGGCGTCTTCAACCGCCCCAGTGGTCCTACAATACATACTTTAAATGAGTTACGCAATCGACGGCTGCTGGGCGAGCCAATCGGAGGCGAGCATCTGCTCGGCCTCCTTCGGGAAAGCGACGTACATGTCCAGGGCGCCGGCCTCCTTGGCCAGCGCCGAGCCGAGCGGGAAGACCGTGTACTTCGGGCGGAAGTCGTGGCCCAGGCCGGTGATCCGGCGCTCAGTCATGGTGAAGGAGCGGGCGACGCTGACGGACACTTTCGAGGAATCCCGGCTCAGGACCGGGCAGACCTGCAGCGCATAGACCGCACAGGCCGGATGGACCGGCGGCTCCAGGAAGTAGCTGGCCTCGGCCGCGCCCACGAAGACCAGGCGGCGGTTCGGCTCGATGGGCGCGGTGCAGGTGCCGCAGCGCCGACCTGCCATCAGGCTGCGCTGGTGCTCGGGGCACTGGTCCCCGAAGGCCGGCGCTCCCTGGCCCGGGGTGCACGGGCACGCGACGTAGGGGCCGAGTTCGGCGCTGCGCGCGACCCGCATCTGTCCGTCCCCCGCGTCGGTGCCGTACCAGGGCACGTTGCCCGGGACCGGCCGTCCGGCCGTGTTGCGCGGGAGTTCGGAAATGCGGGGCGGCATCGGGACGTGCTGCCACGGGCTGGCGGCCATCGGTGTCCTCCTGGACGGGTGCTGATCGGCTTGGATTCGGTTGCGGACGGTCGGTCAGGACGCTGGCGAACTCAGGGCCGTGCGTACGGCGCTCAGCACGTCGTCGGCCACCTCCGCCCGGTCCTGGTCGCGGCGGATGCTCGCGTCGGTGTCGCCGTAGGTCGGCTTGGGTGCGGGGGTCAGTCCCTCGACTGCCTCCAGGACGCTCCGCAGGGCGCCGGCGAGGGCCGCCGGCTCGGCGGAGTCGATGCGTTCGTACAGGTCGGCGGTGGTCACGGGATTGCAGTCCTTCGGGGGTGCGGCGGGGGTCAGCGGTACTCGGTCTCGCCCTGGTTGTCGACCTCGACCAGCAGCAGTCGGGGGCGGTCGGCGTCGTGGTCGATGTGCACGTAGGGCACCAGGCGCTGGTCCTTCCACGTCCCGCGCAGCCGGACGAGCACGCTCACGCCGTGGACGCGCAGTTCGTAGGTGTCGCTCACGGTTCCGTCCTGGGGGTCCGAGTCGGCCAGGACGACCGCGAGGACGGCGTCTCGAACAGCAAGTTCCTTGGTACTGCGGCGAACCGGCATGGTCACCCCGAGCAGCGCGGCGCACATGGCCGTCAGGCCGACGGCCAGATAGGCCTCCCTCGTGGTGTGCGGCGAGGGCACCCACCCAGCCAGGACCACGGCCGTGCAAGGCAGCACGTAGTAGCCGGTCCAGGTCCACCAGCGGGCGGATGCGGAACCGGAGGCGGGGGCGGGTCGGCGGGCGGACTCGGACATGAGAACTCCTCTACAGGTGGCCGCGCCAGCGGGGGCGGCGGGGGAGGTGCCGGTGGCCTGATGCCCCGGCGCGGACGGCGCGGACTGCCGCCAATAGGCATGACAGTACGTCATTAAAAAGAATTACACAATCTTACTCGTCCCATTGACGATAACTTCGCTGCTGTGCCAACCTGATGTTGCGCCGCAGCGCGGACCTTGGCCCAGCAGCCGACGGACACCGCGCCAGCGCCCCCCAACCTCCGGCCGCCCCAGCCACATTGGCGGCTCCACCTCCCGCCACTCCCACTGGAGACCCCCGTGCGTACTGCCGCCGCCCCCACCAACCCCCACTTCTCCGACGCGTCGCCGAAGACCGCACCACGCCCCCGCCTGGACGAACGCGCCATGGACCGGGCTGCCGGAGTCCTGCTGGGCGCTGCCGCCGGTGACGCGCTGGGCGTGCCCTACGAGTTCCGGGCCCGGCTGCGCGAGGACCAGGTACCGCAGATGCTCGGCGGGGGCCTTGGGAACTACGAGCCGGGCGAGTTCAGCGACGACACCCAGATGCAGGCCGCGATCGCGGCCGTCTCCGCGACCGGCGCGGACATGCGCACGGAGGCCGCCCTGGACGCGGTCGCCCAGAACTTCCTGTCCTGGCTCGCCTCCGGGCCCGCCGACATCGGCAGCCAGACCCGGCAGGTCCTCAGCGCCGCCAAGCGGGCCTCCGCCACCCAGGCCCCCGCACGCGCCATGCTCGCCGCATCCCGGGAGTTCACCCGCACCCGGTCCCACAGCGCCGGGAACGGCTCACTCATGCGCACCGGCATCGTGGCGCTCAGCCACCTGGACGACCCCACCGCCATGGCCCAGGCCGCCACCCTGGTCAGCGAACTGACGCACGCCGACCCCGACTGCGCCGACGCGTGCGTGCTGTGGTGCTCGGGAGTACGCCGCGCAGTCCTGGACGGCACCTTCGACGGAGTCCGCGAGGGCCTCGCCCTCCTGCCCGCCGACCGGCGACAGCTGTGGACCCAGCGCCTGGACGAAGCCGAGGCGAACCCGCCGCACCACTTCGAGCGCTCCAACGGATGGGTGGTCTCCGCCTTGCAGGCCGCCTGGTCCGCGATCGTGCACACCCCCGTCCCGGACCTGGACCCGGCACGCGGCACCTTCCCCGCCCAGCACTTCCAGCTCGCCGCCGAAGCGGCGGTCCGCGCGGGCAACGACACCGACACCGTCGCCGCCATCGCCGGTGCGCTGCTCGGCGCTCGCTGGGGCTGCTCCGCCATCCCGCTCGCCTGGCAGCAGGCCGTCCACGGCTGGCCCGGGCTGCAAGGTCACGACCTGGTGAGCCTGGCGGTGCGGACGGCGCGCGGCGGCACCGACGACGCGGACGGCTGGCCGTCCCAGCCCCGCACCCGCACCCCCCTGTCCTCGGGTCGCCCGTTCTCCGCCGCCCACCCCTACGACAAAGGCATCATCCTGGGCAACCAGGCCCTGACCGAGGACCACCGCCCCGGCCCGGTCGACGCGGTCGTCTCGCTGTGCCGGGTGGGCACCGGCCCGATCCTGGCCGCCAACGACACCGAGCACATCCGCGTCTGGCTGGTCGACAAGACCGGCGCGAACAGCAATCTGCACTACGCCCTCGACCAGGCCGCCACCGAGGTGCTGCGGCTGCGCGCCGAGGGCAAGACCGTGCTTGTGCACTGTGTGGCGGGCGCATCGCGCACACCGGCAGTCGCCGCCCTGTGCGCGGTCCGCTCGGAAGGCGTCACCGCCAGGACCGCGCTGCGCAGCGTCCGCAGCGTCCTGGGCAGCTGGCGGCTGGCGGACCATCGCGAGCTTCACGATGCGGTCTACGAGCTGGCCGGGCAGAAGCCGGTGCACTTCGTTCCGGCATCGTGGCGACGCCCGAAGTGGCTGGAGCGCCTGGCCCGGCGGTGACACCGGACGATCCCACAGCAGCAGGGCAGGGGCCCGGTCCGGGAGAACGAATCCCGGGGCGGGCCCCTGCCGTGTCCATCTCCCGGTTCAGGAGCCGGCGTTCGGCTCCGGGCGGTGCCGCCCGGGCCCCTTGCGCGTCCGCACGTGGTCGTTGATCGTGGCGCGGTACCACATGGGTTCGAACACTTCGGGCTGCTTCTTGTCGCCGGGCATGCGGTCCGGGGGGCGGATCTGGCCGCGCTGCCGGTACGACAGGATCGTGGTGTGCTCCAGCGGGGTGCCGCGCGTCGCGTTGCCGAGGATGCGGCCGTACTCCACTACGTTCAGCAGGTCCTTCGGGTCGCCCTCGGGGGGCGGGATCACGACCACTGCGCCCTTACCGGTGAAGTGCGACCAGGCATCCGGGCGGTTGGCCTTGACCCAGGCGTCGGTCTCGGCGACGCTGCGGCGGCGCTTGCCGTCGACCGCAGGGAAGCCGGGTTCACGGGCCCAGGAGTTGATCGTCGTCGGCGCTTTGCCGTAGCGGGCGGCCAGCTCGGCCCGCGAGGCACGAGGTCCGGCCTGGGCGGCGGCCGCCGGATCGCCTGCCGCGGCCTCGGCGACCTCGGCAGTGGCCTCGGCGACCTCGGTCTCGGGCTCGGTGGGCTCGGGCTCGGGCTCGGGGGGTTGAACGTGGCCCGCCGCGGCAGCGGTGTCCGCCTGCAGCGCGGCCAGGACGCCGTCCTTCCAGAACTGCGGCCGGTTGTCGCGCATCCAGGTGTCGACCTGCACGGCGTCCCACTCGTCGTCGGCGACCGGATCGGGGAAGGCGCGCATCCGGGTCAGCGCGGCCGCCGTCTTCGCGGGCAGGCCGTAGCCGGCCGCGATGCCCGCGGCGCTGGTCCGCCCGCCGTCGGCCGGCTTCTTCGGCGTCATCGGTGCCTTCTCCCGTCCGTCCTGCCTCGTTGTCTCCCCCGACCGGCGTCGGTCGCGGCCGGTCATGACCGCCGCCGCTGCCCGCGGCCGTCCGGGCGCCGCACGAAGCGGTAGACGGTGCTGCGGTACCAGCTCGGCTCGGTGACCGCAGGGTGCTTGCCGTCGCCGGGCCGGCGCTCGGCCTCGCACAGCTTGCCTTCACGGATGTAGGTGTTGAGCGAGGTCTTCTTGGTGACCTTGCCGGGCCCGCGCCGCGCCTCACCGTCGATCACACCGATCTGCTCCAGCGTCAGCAGGTCGGTGTCCGCGCCCGGCGGCAGGTCCAGGGGCTGCAACTGGTCCTCGGGAAACACGATCTGGGGCCGACTCGCCTTCACTTCGGCCGACGGCCTCCTGGTGCTCGGCTTCCTGGTCCGCCGCGGCCGGTTGATGTACGCATAGGCCGTCTCCCGGTACCAGCTGTCCTCAGTGACTACGGGCGTGCCCCGGTCACCCGGCCTGCGGTCCGGCCTGGCCAGCACACCCCGGGTGATGTAGGGGCGCAGGGTGCCGATCTCGGTCGCGGGCCGGCCCAGGGCCTTGCCCTCGATCTCACCGATCTCGCGCAGCGTCAGGAGGTCCTTGGGCCCGCCCTCGGGCAGGCCGAGCGGGTTCTCGCCGCCCTGGGCCCGGGCCCAGATGGTGGGCTTGTTCTTGCGGACCCACTCGTCGACGGCGTCGGCGTCGTAGATCTCCATGTTGCCGCTTCCGGCGACCTGGAGGTACTCGGGGAAGCCGGGCTCCTTGGACCACCCCAGGGCGGCGCTACGGTCGACGCCGTACCGGGTCGCCATCCTGTCGAAGGTGGTGGTCTCCCTCGTACCTGCGGGAATCATCGGTGGGCTCCTGGTTGGCCGGCACGGCCTGATCGGGGTGCCGGCTCGGGCCGGACGGGCAAGATGGGGGCGAACGGACCGCGCGGTCGTGCGGTCCAGGCGGGCCTCCTGCGCTCCGGCGTCGAGTGCTCTCGGTGCCAGACATGCAGGGCGGCCAGCCTTGGCACTCAAGCTACATATGTCCAGTGAGTTACGCAATCAGGCGGGCCCTGGTCGGCGGTCGGACACGCGCAGCGGCCCCCGGCGGTTGCCGGGGGCCGCTTGCTCGAGCGACACGGCTGCTACGACGCGAGCGTCGAGCCCGTCGCGAGCGCAGTGCTCTTCGCGGCCTTGGCGACCGCGCGCTCGTTCTTCGCATCCACCCACTCGTCCCTCGCCCGCTGGAGACTGCCGAACGTCTCGACCGGCCCTTGGAGCTTCAGCAGGTGAGGGATCCGGTTCGCCGGGATGCCCACCTTTTCCGGGCCCAGGACCGCGAGCAGGTCGGATTCGGTCTGGTCGGAGTAGCCCGCCGCCGCGAGCTGCTCCACGGTGGGGAAGACGTCGGCGTGGCGCTCGGTCTCCAGGTTGATCAGCCGGTCCTCCTTTCCGCCCAGGCTCCAGCAGTACAGGAAGTTGGGCGGGCAGCCGTCTTCCCCGCCCTCGACCAGCCGACGAAACCGGCTGACTTCCTTCGTGTAGCAGTAGAAGCGGACATGGGGAGCCGACCGCATAATACGAAGCCAGGCCATCAGGTATTCGTCGCTGTGGAAGTCCCCGGAATCGTGCAGGCGGACCCATGAATTAACGTAGCGCCTGTGCTTCAATTCCTCGGTCATCTGTGCTTCCCAAGCGGTTGGAATGCCCATTGTCATGGCCATATTGCGCTCGTGAGCTGCGAGAACATTACTGAACCGATAAGTACCGGTTCGGGCATAGCACAATTTTACACAAATAGAAGCGGCCGGGCATGCATTGTACTCGACGCCGTCCGAAAAATGGCCTTTTGCGGCAGGAAGGGTCCAGTTGTAAATCTTGCTCGATTCCTGCTTCATCTGCCGGTTCTGGCCTAGCAGCCAGCGGCGCTTGGTCGCCGCCGGCTGCTGGGGCGTGGATTCGGTGCCGGTCATGGCGTGCTCTCCGGGGTGGTGTCGGACGTGCGATTCGCGGGGCATCCGGCATGAGGTGCGGCGCAGGCGTGCACCCCCAGGGCGTCGATGCCGCCTTCCGCGCTGGCAAGGATCGCGAGGGCTGTGACCAGGGCGGTTCGTGCTTCGCGCTGGCCCTTGCCGCCGTACTGGAGGACGTCGCCGTGCGAGGCGATCTGTTCCAGCGCGGCAATCCGCAGCGGCGCGATCTCCTCTTCGCTGAGGTGGGTGAGCTCGCTCATGCGCAGCGGGACGAGGAACTCCAGGAACATGGCGAGCCCGTCCTTGAACCTCTCTTCGGGCTCGGTCCGCCGGCTGCCGGTCGGAGGGGTCCGGGGCGGAATCCGGACCACCCGGCCGATGCGGGGGTGGCGGTGGCGGTCTGAGGACATGGCGGGTCATCTCCAGATGTGGAAAGAGGGGAAGGGGTCTGCGGACGCGGGGCCGGGCCGCCTCGGTGCTCGACCGTGCGGCCCGGCTGCGCGGACAACTGGCGTTCCGGTCAGGCGGCGTGGGTCTGGAGCACCTGGTCGCGGGTCATGACGGCTTGGCGGGTTCCGGGGCACGGCTTGTCGCCGTCGGCCAGGTAGTGGCGTGCGGCCTTGGCCGCGTGGAGCAGCGGGACCGGGTTCTCGCAGTGGGCGCACTTGCCTCGGGGGTGCTTGGTCCCGCTCTGGAGCCAGATGTCGTCCGGGCCCTTGACGCGGTGGCGGTAGGCGGAGATGGCGCTGTCGCGCACGCCGTCCTGCTTCCACCGGCTTACAGGGGTGGGGACGGCGTGGATGCCGGTGACGTCCAGGACCTCGCGGTCCTGGCAGAACTCGAAGTTCGCGTTGTCGGCGTCGTCGGCGAGCTCGTCCACGTCCATCTCGTAGATGAACTGGGCTATCGCGGCCCGGTCGTGCGCTATGTCGAGGGGTATCTCGAACGTGCGGGTGGTCTCGTAGAAGCACATCTCGCTGAAGCTGACGGTCAGCTTCACGTCGACGGTCGGCTCGTCGGTCATGCAGTCGGTCATCGAATGCTCGCTTCATGCAGGGTGCCCCCGGCTCTGAGAGCCGGGGGCACCGTGGGTTGGGGTTGGCGGTGGGAGCCGTCGGGCCAGGAGGGGGATGCCCTGGCCCGACGGGGCTTGGGGGTCAGCCGCTGCGGTGGTCGCATCCGCTGCGGTGGACGGGGGAGGTGCTGAACAGGGGGGATTCGCGCTGGTCCCGGCTGTCCAGCAGCCAGTCGCCGAAGTCGGCCTGGGAGTCGATGCGGATCGTGGGCACCGGGCCCGCGCACTGGGTGCAGCGGCCGATCAGGCTGAAGACGAGGGCGGCGTCGGCGTCGTAGCTGGCGAGGAAGATGTAGCGCCGCCGCGCCCCGTTGGAGACCTGGAGCCGCAGTGCCTTGAGGTGGGTGCCGGGAAGCAGCGCGTGGTTGAGGTCGTCGTAGGCGCCGATCGAGGTGTCCGGCGTCAGGCCCAGTCGGTGGCGCAGCACGGCTGCGACCACGTCGGCCTCGGACGGTGCGTGGTGCAGTGAGGGCTTGGGGCCCAAGTCCTGCTCCTGGCCGGTGCGGGCCCGCTCGGCGGCGGCCCGGCGGGCGGCGGACTCCAACCCGTCGAGTTCTATCGGTGCGGCGCTGCTGATCACGTCTTGTCTCCTTGGCCGGTGGTGGCTGGGTGCGTGGGGCGGGGGCCGGTGGCGGCTGGAGGGGTTCCTGCCACCGGCCCCCGGGCCCCGGCGGCCTCTGCGAGGGCGGAGGCGGCCGGGGCGAGCCGCAGAGCGCGGCCCCTTCGGGTGAGGTCTGTCCGTAGGGCGTTCCCCCGTCCTCATGTGGACAACAGTACTCATTTCAAATGAGTTACGCAATGGCCCTTTGGGTGGGAACCGGAATGCACCCGGACGCCATCAGGGAAGTGGAGCGGCTGCGTGGTCCCCGGCCGTGACGCCGACCGGGGACCACGCCGCAGGGCTACGCGAGAGCGCCGACCAGGTCCAGCAATCGCTGCGCGGCCGCGAACGCCGCCACCTTGTGCCCGGCCGACGGCACCTTCAGGTGCATCGTCTCGTGGGCCAGCACCCGGTCCGCGTCCTCACGGGTCCGAACCCGCCGAAGGTTCACGGCCATCAGCGGCACTGCCAGCCGCGCCCCGTACTCGCCCCGGTAGACCTGGGCGACGTAGTGGTCGTGGAACTGGATGCCCGTGATCTGCGAGTACTTCGCCAGGTCGAACATCAGGGTGAACGGACGCTCGGCGGCCGTGGCGAACAGCTGCGCCCGCCTGCGCAGCCACTGGGTGTCCACCGCCAGCTGCGCCTCCTGTGCCGGCAGCGGACTGCGCAGGGCGGCGTGACGCGCCTCGGTCCGTGGGTCGGCCCGGCCTACTGCGGCGCTGCTCATGTCCTGCTCCCTTCTGCGTTCCGGCTGATCACTGCGGTGGTGCGGTCGGTACTCGAGGCGGCCGCGCGGCACTGGCCCGAGCCGGCCGAGCCCAGGTGCTCCCGCCGGCGTCCCCGGCCGCCGGCGCGGCGGGTCGGATTCGCCCCGGCACCTGCCCAGCCCGGGCACGGCCGGCGTGACCGTGGCCGCCCGCCATCTTGCCAACACACTCGCGAAAAACCCCGCTGCCCGGTTCGGCTCATGCGAACGGCCCCTGCCAGGAGTCCTCGCGCAGCTGTATGAGCTCGGCCAGCTGATCGCCGGTCAGCCGGCTGGTGAAGTCGTCCCAGCGCTGCAGTTCGACCAGTTCGGCCCCGGTCGCCGGCTCGACCCGTGCGACCTGGCCGCTGCTCAGCTGCAGCACGACCGCACCGTCCTGGACCTGGGCCCCGACCCAGGCCAGTGCACGCCGCCGGGCCTGGGCGAGGTGGAAGATGTAGTCCTCGTCCGGCAGCTCCTCGCCGCCGACCAGCGGGCGGATCCACACGATCGGCTCGCCATCGTCCCCGTGTCGGTACTGGCGTGCGAGCGCGGCCCGGAAAGCCTCGCTGCCGTCCGGATGGGTCACGACCAACTGGGCGCCGGCGTCGACCGGGTCCCCGGTGTCGCTGTGGTTGCCGGCGATCAGGTCGGCGAGGCGGTCCTGCCAGGTGCTGCTCATGAGGCGATTCTCCCTGCGGGTTGACGGGCGGTAGGGCGGTTCAGTACGCGCTCTGGACGACTTCCTCGACGGGCTTGCCGCCCAGGTGCGTGATCCCCCGGGACTTGAAGGACTCCAGTAGCGCCGTGCGCTCACTGGCGGGGCCGCACACGATTCGGCTCGGGGCCTCGGCGCCGAGCAAGTCGACTCCGTCCCTGAACATGATTTCGTTGTTGGAAGCGGTGTGCGTCGCGATCTTCAGGGGATTGCGGGTCAGGCCGTGGGCGCTCTTCTTGTCCGGGCTGACTCCGTACTTGTCGCCGTCGTAGGCGTAGTAATCGGCCCGGCGCATCAGGACCGAGGGGTCGTCCCAGATCAACTGGCCGCCGAAGTTCGACGAGGGGGTCTTGGCCACGCGCAAGAAGACGCTGTTCGCGCCGCCGGTGCCCTTGTCCGCCTGCTCGGACATGCCGACGCCGCTGCCGATGCCCATCACCGCTCGCTTCTCCGTCGACGCCAGGACCCCGGTGCCGAACACCTTGAGCATGTTGCCGCTGCCGATGCTGTGGGTCAGCGACTTCCCCTTGAAGGCTTCCTTGATCTCAGCGGTGTTGCCGGTCACATCGAACCGCGACCAGGTCAGCCAGCCGCCGCTGGCGGAGGGCACCGGGTCGTAGCCGGCGCTGGAGGCCAGGGCCTGGCCGTCGGCGAACCCGGTGGCCTTGGCGACCGCCTCGCGCAGCACCGCGACCTTCTTCGGCAGCACGGTGCGGGCGGCCTCCAGCTGAATGCGCTTGATCTGCTGGTGCAGCTCCCCCTCGTCCAGCCCGACCAGGTCGGCCGTGCGCTGGTGGACCAGCTCCTGGACCTGCAAGTCCTCCAGCCCCTGGGCCTCGGCGAACGCGCTCTTCATGCCGGTCGCCTTGGACAGGCCCTGGGCGGTGATGTTCGACGTCAGATAGGTCCACTCGCCCTCGGAGGCGGTCATCGGCTTGTTGACCAGGTGGAGCTGCTCCAGCCGCTCGACCATCTCCTTCCCGTGCCCGGCTCCGGGCGGGGCGTGGACCTCGAGCTGGCCGCGCATGGAGAACTCCGAGCTCGAGGGGTCGTTGCCGGCGTACGGCCGATAGACCGCGCTCCACCCCTCACCCAGGTCCACGGCGTACTCCTTGCCGTTCGCCGCACTGCGCGCCTTGCCGTCCCACGAGCTCTGCCCCGTCTCAGGGTCCAGCGTCGCCTTGATCCGGCTCGCGGAGCGGAGCTGGGCGGCCAGGGTTCCCTCCTCGGCCTCCTCAGCGGGCGCCGGGACCTGCTTGGTGACCTGCTTGGTGAAGGTGGCCTTGTAGGGCTCCATCCACGGCAGCTGAGCGCCGCCGTTCTGTATCTTCTCGCCGATCTGGTTGAGCTGATCCAGGTAGTACTGGCCCATCGCCTTCTCCTCGTCCGTCAGCGTCGGGGAGGCGAGTGCGGTGTTGACCTTGTCGAGGGCGACCTGGTGCTTGTGGATCGACTGCTCGGACATCGGCAGCCCGTTCTGGAGCTTGTGCTGCACCGAGGTCGTCGCGCTTTTGACGGCCTGGGCGAGCATCAGGTCCTTGTCGAGCTGCAGCGGCCCGGTGACCTGCTCGTCCACCACCACGTCGACCATCGTCGAACCCGGCACCGACAGGGCCTCCAGGAGCTTGCCCTCGGCCTCGGGGGTCACGTGGGCCAGCAGGACCTCGCGCGGACCGTCCTTCGAGTCGTACGCCATCAGCGTGGCCTGCGAGTCGATGAAGTCCTCACCGCCCACCAGTACCGGCGTGCCCGCCGGCACACCCAGCGGCGGCGCCTCGGGAACGGGCGTCAGCGGCTGCTCCCCCGGCTCCTCTTCCTCCTCCTCTACTTCCTCGATGTCCCCCGCCGGATCGGCGCCCTGCGCGAGCGACTCGGCCTGCACGCCGTCCTCCTCACCGGCGCCCGGCGCTTCACCGGCCTCCTGAACCGGCGCGACGGCATCCCCGGCGTCCTGGACCTGGGCCTCCTGCTGCTCGGCGAGGAACTGGTCGAGGTCGTCCAGGAACTGCTGGCCCACCGCCTCCGATACGACCGGCTCCGCATCGGGCGCCGCCTCCTGCTGGCCGGCCGCAGCCTCGGCGAGCGCGTCGGCCCCCTCGGCCGGCCCGTGCTGCTCCGCATCGGTCTGCGCAGCGGAGTCGAGTGCCCCGGTGGCCATCGTGAGCACCTCGGTCTCCCCGTCCGCCGGGACCGGCGGTTCTGCCTTACCGAGGTCGACCGGGGCGGGCGGGGGTTCGGCCACGACGGTCGGGGAGACGGCGTAGTTCTCGTGGCTGGACTTGGAATTGGTGCCCATCAGCTGCCTCCGTGCTTGAGGGAAGCGGCACTCGGCAGCTTCAGTTGCTTGACGAAGAAGTCCGTGAAGGAGGTCCGCAGGGTGTTCTTGCGCTCCACGGCGTGGTCCAGGAACGCGTCGGCGATCTGGGCGTGGGTGACCAGCGAGGGTTTGACGCCGTGCTGCTTGGCGGCGGCCTTGCGCATGGCCGGCACCCAGTGGACGCCGGCTTTCGCGCCCTCGTGCGCGGTGGAGTGCAGCATGCTGCGCCACTGGCTGTCCGGGACCGACTCGAAGGCATTGATCACGGGGTGGGCCACCGACGGGTTGATCTTGACGCCGTCGGCCAGGCCGCCTCCCAGGGACGCGGTGTAGAGCTTCTGGTGGACGGGAGTGTGTCCACCGCCGCCCGACGGCGCGTAGCCCACGGCGAGCTTGTCGCTGCCGAAGTGCTTGAACGATTGCCCGCGGTCGATCTGCACCAGCCCGCCGGACGCCGTCCGCAGCATGTTGTCCTGGTGACCGTCGTGGTCCCCGACCAGCCAGGAGCCGACGTGGCTGCGGACGATCCCGTCCACCTCGGCCTGGGACCAGGCTTTCGGCTCGGTGGTGAAGTGAGTGGCGCCCTTGAGCATCGGCTGGACGGTCCCGTGCTTACCCTCCACGGTCTTCGCGTAGACCGGGACTGCCGCGACCCCGCCCAGCGACAGCGCGTGCGAGGCAGCGGCCTCTGCATGGGCGATCGCCCCCTGGCCGTTGTGGTCGGCCTTGAACAGCCACGAGCTCCCGTCGGGGGCCGTGTGCAGGGTCTTGGGGTAGGTGCCGCCCAGGTTGGCCGGGGTTCCGGCGCCGAACGACCAGGCGTCGACCACTCCGGAGTCGATACGCACCGGTACGTCCTGGGCGTTGGCCTTGACCTGCTGAAGGTTCGCCACCAACGCCTGGACCTTCGCGTTGAAGGACCCGGGCGCCGCCGGCTTCTTGGGAGTGGACGGCTTGGCCGCCGGGGCCGGGGGCTTGGCGATTCCCTGGGCGAGCTTCTGGGCCTGCGCGGGCGTCGCCCCCATGGCGATAGCCGCATCCACCTTGCTCTGCTGCGTCAGCCCCGCCCCGGCTGGTGGCGGGCCGTCGAGCGCGGCCTGGATCTTGCTCGGACCGCCCGTGCCCGTGCCCGGTGCGGGCACGGGCGGAGCCGCCGGACCCGCCAGTGCGGCTTCGATCTTGCTCGGTGTGCTCGCGGGTGCGCCACCGCCGGCCGGGGTCAGCTTGGAGGCCAGCGCCTGGACGGCTCCCTCGGAGGCGAGTGACCCGCTGCCGCCGGCCGGGGCGGCGGGCGGCGGGGATGCCTTCTTGGCGGCCGCGGCCGCGACCTTGGCGTTGATCGCGTCCTTGTCCAGCGCCGGGTTCCAACTGGATGCGATGTAGTTCTGCAGGTGCGACCGGTTGGCCTTGTCGGTGTCGGGCATGCCGAGCTCGCCGGCGACCGTTCGCAGGTCCGCGAGCTTCTGCCCCTTCGCCCAGGCGTTGAACTCGGTGGTCAGCGCCTTGGTGTCGACCGTGTGCGAGGTCAGCAACGCGGGGTTGGCGAACCCGATGTCGCTGGAGGGCTGCAGCGTCTCGTGGATCCAGCCCTGCGCGTCCTGCTGCAGCGACTGGAGCTCGCCGGTGCTCTGCGCCCAGGCGGCGACGTGGGCCGCGGCTGCGGGATTGCCCGCGAGGTCGGGCAGGTTCAACCCGCTGTGTGCGTTCGCCTTGCCCTCCTGGTGCACGCCCAGGGCCTTGTCGAGCGCCTCGAGCTGGTCCACCCGCGCCAGCGCCGTCGCCGCGAGAGCCACCTTCTCGGCCTCCGGGGTCCCGGCGCGCAGCAGCCCGACCAGCTCCCGCGGCTTGAGGTGCAGCGCCTCGGTCTGGGACATGTCCCCGTTCGCCAGCGCATCCTTCACCAGCGGCATCACCGTTGAGGTGGTGATCTTGGCGTGGGCGAGGGGGTCCTCGGTCCACACCTTGATCTGGTTCTTGAGGGTCTCCAGCTCCGGCAAGTCGGGGTTGTGCGCGGTCAGGATCTGCTTCTCGGCCTCCAGGAGGTTGTGCAGCTTCTCGCTGTCGAGCGCGCCCTTGGAGTAGGCCACGTCGTGGCCAGCCTTGTTCCACGCCTCCTTAGCGGCCTTGACCTGGTCCGCGGTCGCCGCCCACGTTCCCTCCGGCGCGTCCGGGGCCCCGGTGGTGCCCTCGATCTGCTGGAGGTCGGCCATCGTCATGCCGCCGACGGTCTGTCCGGCCGCCAGCTGCTCGTAGCGCTTGTGCGCGGCTGCCTGGATCTTCTGCTTGGAGACGATGTCGTTGCCGTAGTAGGGGTCGAGCCAGTGGACCAGCGGGTGCTGTGCCGCCCCGGACAGCCCGACCAGTGCGGGATGCTCGAAGCCCTGACTGGCCGCGATCTGCTGCAGTACCTCTGGGCTGAGCGCGTTGAGGTACTGCAGCGACTGGGCCCGCAGAGCTTGGCGGAGCGCCTTGATCTCCTCGTCGGACGCGCCCTGGGCCTGGAGGTCGTCGATGGCCTTCTGAGCGGCTTGGACGTGCTCGGCGAAGGCCTCGTAGGCCTCCACCGGGTCCTCGGGAAGTTCCGGGTAGCCGCCGAGGGCGCCCTCGCCCCCCTCCACGAAGCCGTGCACGGTGTCCATGGCGACCATCACGGCGGCCTTCGCCGCGATCACCTCGTCGGTGTCCTCCGCTGCGGCGGGGGCGGTGCTCGGCTCGGTGGCGGGATTCGAGGGCGCGATGACGTAGTTCTCGTGGCTGCTCTTGGAGTTGGTGCCCATTACGACCCACTCCGGGGTGGGAGCGCGGGGATGACCTCGGCCAGGAGCTGGTCGAGGATGATCTCGGCCGCGTGCGCCAGGTCGAGGGCCTCGTCGGGAATCTCGGCGGGCGCGATCTGGCAGGCCCCGGACTCCTGCGCCCAGGCGTGGAGGAGTTCGGGTGTGACCTCCTCGGCCAGGCGTTCACGCCACGAGTTGGCCTCGTCGTACACCAGCGGCACCCAGGTCAGGTACCGGGCGGGTGCCGCGCCGTCGGCGCTGTCCAGGGCGAGGACGGCGACGGGGTCCACGGCCATGCCGACCGCGGGGTGCCAGATCGTCAGGATCCACAGCTGCCAGGCGGCGCGCGGGTCGGCCACCGCGGCGTCGGGCTGCGGCGGAGTAGGAATCGGCATCAGGAACCTCCATGTGCTCTCACTCATAGAGGTGTGCGCGGCGAGCTGCGTGTGACAGGAATCCCGGGACGGGTTTTTCGTCCCGCCCCGGGCTCCGGATTCAGCGGCGGGGGATCAGCGAGGACATGTACGTGACGGTGCTGGCGAAAGCGTCGCCGGGCCGGGCGTGGATGTCCTCGCGGCCGTTCGCGGTCATCACGGCGCCGTGCAGGGCGTACTGGTGCGCGTTCTGGCTGACCAGGGTCAAGCGCTCGCCGAACAGCTCGGCGACCTGGGCGATCCGGTCGGTGCGCGACAGGCCGGTCAAGATGACCGGCATGTCGGCGGGCAGCGTCTGCGCCAGCCAGTACAGGCCCGGCAGCGCCCAGGTGTCCCAGTTGCCGACCTCGCGGACGGTTTGCAGGTTGATGGCCACCGCCGGCGGTGGGGCGTCGTCGATCCAGGCGGTGTAGCGCTTGAGGTCCTCCAGGCGGAACCAGTAGAGGTTCGGCACGGCGACCACTCCGGCGTCGGCGAACTCGGCGGCCAGCAGCAGGCTGCGGCGCATGTTGAGCAGGTGCTCGGTCCGGGGCCAGTTGCCGTAGATGCTGAAGTTGGGGCACAGCACCAGGTCCCAGCCCTGGGAGGCGATTTCTTCCACCAGGCGGTCGCGCCGCCGGTTGGTCCAGAACGCTTCGACCAGCGGGTCCTCTCCGTACCCGACCAGGACGGCCTTCTGCTCGCCCTGGAGCGCGAGGGCCTCGCGGGCCTGCTTTCCGGCGAAGCGCGGGTAGATGGTGTGGGTGTCGCGGGAGTAGACCCGGCGCAGCCCGACGCCGTAGGCGGGCCAGTTGAGGCTGGCGTCGAGCGCGGTGACGGCCGAGCCGTCGGTCATGGGGATGAAGCCCGGCAGGTTCGGCAGGGTGCCGTCGATGACGATGTCGTCGAACGTCAGGGTCCCGCCGACGTCGACCATCCACTGGGCGATGTCGGTGCGTGAGCCGCACCGGATCGGGCAGCCGCCGCAGGCTCCGGTCGGGGAGCCGGCCTCGGTGGCGGCGCAGCCGCAGTAGGAGCAGTCGGAGTTGGTGCCCGAGCACAGCGGTTCGACGGTGGCCGGTCCGCCGCGGCCGTCGGTGCCGGACCAGAACGCGCAGGTCGTGCAGTCGCAGCCGCGTCCTGGCAGCGGGACGCCGACGGTGGGCAGGGGAAGGCTGATGGTGCTCATGCTGCGAACTCGCTCTCGGTGTGGGGTGCGGCAGGGGTCAGGAGGGCGTCGACTTCGCGAAGGGCCAGGCGCAGCGAGCCCTCGTCGTAGCGCGCGAGTTGGCGCCCGGCACGCAGCTCGGCCAGCAGCGAGCGCAGGCCGTCGAGGGCGCCGCGCACGACGGCGGCGTCGGCCGGCTCCGCGGCGGCCGCGCGGTCAGGAGCCGGTGGCGGTTCGGCCTCGGTGATCGGCGCGGGCGCACGCTCGGCGCCGGCTGGGCCGGCCGGTGCGAGGGGCTCGGCATCCTCGTCGTCGAGGTCCTCGTCGGCCTGGTCGTCGTCCCCGGGCTCGTGGCCGCGGGTCAGCTTCAGGCGCCGGTGCAGGTTCGCCCGGTCCTGGCGTACCTCGGAGGCGGTGATGACGTCGGTCGGTTCCAGGTCCGGGTCCTCCAGGCCGATGTCGACGGCGGTGGGTAGCAGGTGCAGGCGGCCGGTGTCCTTGAGCGCGGCCCAGATCTCCGCGGCAGCGTCCTGGCGGCCGCGGCGCAGTGCGGCGAAGCGGATGCGGGTGTTCAGGCGGATCGCGGCTTCGTCCATCTCCTCGGTCAGCTCGCGCGGAAGCTCGCGGAACGCTCGCACCAGCTCGTACGCCTTGCGCTCGGTCAACTGCAGTCCGAGCCTGCCCAGGACCTCGGTCCACGGAGCGGCGCACGACTGGTCGCCGCCGCGGATCCGCTCCAGGGCCTGGAACCGCTGGATGCTGTCGGTGATCGCGTACACCTCGGCGGGCACCGGCTTGCCCGCGCGCAGGAGCTTGCCGAGCAGCACGGCGCAGCGCTGGTACATCAGTGCCGCGGCCTGCTCGCCGGGCCGCAGCGGCTCGCGGGCGAAGTTCTCCACGAACCGCCACATGTGCCGTTCTTCGTCGGACAGCGGCCCCGGGCACACCACCGCGGCCAGTGAGGCGAAGTGCGGGTTGTCCTTGAGGTGTACCGCTCCCCAGCGCATCGCCCCCAGCCGGCGCTCCCCGGTGACCAGGCGGATCGTCGGCGCCCGTCCCTCGTGCACGATCTCCTCGGCCAGGACGGGCTCGAGCAGGCCCACGACCGCCATCGAGGAGATGAGGTCGGACAGTTCCTCTGGCGCGGTGGCGTCGCCCGGCTTGCGGCCCTGCGCGGTCTCGGTGAACGCGGAGCCGGGTCCGCGCAGCGGCAGCATCTCGAACCGCCGCTGGCGCAGCTTGTTGCTGCGCTGCAGGATCTCGGCGAGCTGGATCATGTTGGCGCCCGCCGCGAGGGGGGTGTCCTGCGCTATCGCAAGGCTCATGTGCGTGGTTCCTCCGTGCGTCCGCGGCCGCCGGCCGCAGAAGGGGTGTTACTTCTCAGGTCTTCAGATAGAGGTCGGTCAGCGGCGGCCGTTCCGCGGGTGTGCCCCGCAGCAGTGGCGTGAAGATCCGCTCGAACGGCCCGCGCTCGCGCAGCAGCGCGAGGGTGGTCACCCCCACCGACAGCTGCCCGGCCAGGCGGGCCAGCCGTGGATCGGCCCGCGTCAGGATGTAGAGGTCCTCCGTGCGGGCGGCAAGCCGCGCCGACAGCCGCCGGGCTGCCAGCTGCGGCCGGTTCCACGGCTTGAGGTCGCCGTCCAGGACGATGAGCAGCCGCGGGAAGACGGGGTAGCTGTAGTGCCAGCCCGGGCGGGTCGAGGCCGCCGAGCGCCGGGCCCGCTCCGGGTGCTGCGGCACGTACTCGTACAGCCGCGCGTAGGCGCCGATCTTCGCCGCGAGCCGGGCGGTGGTCATGGTGCCGCGGTCGATCTCCAGGAACAGGGTGAGCATGGTGCGCCCGCGGCGGGTGTCGACGTAGCGAAGGACGGCGTCGGCGACGAGGTGGTCGTCCTCGAACCGGCGCTGGCCGTCCCGGATCCGGTGCGCGACCTCGGGCGTCCAGTCCAGCGGTCCGCACTCGTGGCCCAGCCGGGCCGCGTGCGAGGCGAACGCCAGCCCGGTCTCGTTGACGGCCAGGGTGTGCTGCTGACGGGACCCGGCCACCGACTCGGGGGTCACCCGGTAGGGGCGCGGCGGCGCCTGGCTGCCGGTCTCCACGGTCTCGGCCCCCAGCTCGGTCAGGAACCACACGTAGGGCCGGTTCGACTGGGCCGCCCGCACCTCCGGCAGCTCCGCCGCCGGCCCCGGCGCCAGGTCCTGGGCGCGAAGGCGCTGCACCAGGCCGGCGTCCATCAGCTTCCCGAGCTCGCGCCGAAGGTAGACCGGGCGCTCCGCCTGCGGGGTGAGCAGCCGGTGGAGCTGGCTGGTCTCCATCAGCCGGTGCTGGTACAGCACGTCCAGGCACTCGGTGCCCAGCGCGGTGAAGCTGGTCCGCAGCGCCGGCGCGACCGGCGCCTCGTCCACGAGGAGGTTCATCCGAGCCTCGACCCGCCGGTCGGGGGCTCCTCGTCCGGCCCCTCGGGTCCGCTGAGGACCTGGCCCGGCTCGTCGTGCACCCGCAGCCCCGAGCTCTCGCCCGGGTCCTCTTCCTCGTCGGGTGCGAAGTCGTCCGGGGGCAGGTCGCTGTCGTCCTCCGCCCAGCGCAGTTCCTCCTCGTCGTCGTCCACGGGTACCGGCATCGTCACCAGGTGACGGCGCAGCCGGGTGTCGAGCTTGCGCAGGTCGGCGATGATGTCGCGGGCCGGCCGGCGCGCCAGGTTCTCGTTGACCACGTTCGTCAACTGCTGCTCGTTCTGGGGCCGGTAGTAGTCGGCGTACAGGTCCTCCACGCTGGCGCCGCGCACCTTGAACGGATCGGTCCGCCCCTCGGCGAGCGTCACCGACATGATGTAGTGGTAGGGCTGGAGCATCGTGATCGTGTCCGGGTCGACCTTCTTGCCCCAGCGGCGCGTGACGATCAGCGCCTCGTCGATGTCGGACGCGGTCGTCGAGAGGATCGACAGGTTCTGCAGCAGTCCCTGGCGGGTGGTGGCGGTCAGACGCTGCGACATCTGCGTCATCCCCAGCATCTTCACGCGGAACTTCCTGAGCTGCTCCGCGATGGCCGCCAGGGTCCCCTTGGCCGCTCCGTCGACGGCGGTGAGCTCGTCGATCCACACGAAGAAGTCCTTGCGGTCGCGCACGGGGATGTCCCGGCGCGACAGGCCGGCGCGGAACACGTCGTAGATCAGCAGGCAGCTGACGATCTTGTCGGTGTCGCCGGTCCCCGACGGGCACACGAACACGATCTTTCCGGTGTCCATGGCGTGCCGGATGTCGTAGGTGGACTGCGAGCTGCCGAGGAACGCCTTGATCGCGTTCGAGGAGTCAAGCCTCTCGATGATGTTCGTGACGACCGGGGTCGCTTCGTTGCTGTACTTCGGGTAGGTCTTGGTCCAGAAGTCCCGCAGGCTCTTGGGCAGGTAGGGCACCACCGTGTCGCGCCACACCTCGTCGGTGAGGATCGTGCGTATCTGGAAGATCGTCGGCGCCAGGTCCGGGCGCCCCGCCCGGGTCAGCAGCCAGGACAGCTCGACCAGGGACTCCACCGACCGCGTCAGGATGGCCTTGGCTCGCCCGGCTGAGTCCGACCAGTTCAGCGCGCTGGCGAAGCCGGTGACGATGTACTGCACGATGTCCGGCAGGTCGTCCTCGCTGCGGTTGACCGTCGCCAGCGGGTTCCAGGAGCCGACCATCGCGTCCAGCGAGGTGTTGGTCAGGTCGATCTCCCACATCCGCGGCGCGAGCTCCTTGTGCGCCAGGTACGGGCGGGCGCGCTGCCAGCCGTCGCCGTGCGGGTCCAGGAACAGCAGGCCGTGACCGTTGTGCGCCAGGGCGATCGCCTGGACCAGCGCCATCTCCGTCTTGCCGTACCCGGCCTTGCCGAGCATCAGCGCGAACAGCAGGTACCGCAGCGGCACGCCGGCCAGGCGCTCGCCGCCGCCCGGCGTGCCCACCCAGCCCAGCGGCAGCAGGTCCGGCTGCCCGTCCCACGTCGGCAGCCCGTGCGGTGTGGGCGGCACCACCCCGCCCGAACGCGAGATATTCGAGGCGTTGTTGTGCTTGGTCGGCGGCTTGAGCAGCCCGGCGATCTCGGCGCCGGTGACCCAGTTGCCGCGCTTGGGAGCGAACGCGCCACTGGCGTAGCGCAGGTCGAAGTGGCGCCGGTACAGCGGGGAGTCGGACCGAAGCCGGGTGAAGCCCAGGTGCAGGCCGACCTCCCGCAGGTGGTTCTCCCCGGACCATGCCTCCAGCGCCGCCAGGATCTGCTCCAGCATCAGCCGCGGCCGGTGCCGCTCGATGGAGCAGGTCCGCACCAGGAACTGGAGCTCGAAGACGGCGTCGACGCCGGGGACGAACTTCCCCATCGACGCCTTCAGGTCCGCGGACCGGGCGATCCGCTCGAAGCCGTTGCTGCTGCGCACGCGCCCCCCGCTGCGGCCCTGGTTCCCCTGGGCCTCGGCCAGGGCCTCCTGGCCGAGGCTGATGACCCGGTCCAGGCTCAGGCCCGAGCCGCGCTGGGGGATCCCGGGAATGATCGGGTTGTTGTCGGACCGGCTGCGGGCCGCGGACATCAGCCGGCTGCGCCGGGCGGCGACCCGCCGCTGTGACACCGGCATCAGATCCATGATCACGTCGGCGCGCTCGCGCTGGTCCTGGCGGATGTCGCCGACCGCGACGGCCAGGGCCTCCAGGGGGTCGGGCTTGAGCGGCACCTCGCGCAGCGCCAGGTAGTCCGGAAGGGCCAGCACCAGCTCGGCGCGCGAGACGTGCAGGGATGAGCGGCGCTTGCCCGGGCGCTCCGGCGGCGGCTCGGGGGCGCCCTTGTCCAGCACGACCGGTGCCGGCTGCTCGTCCGTCGATGTCTTGGTCATCGGGGGTGCTCCTTAGGGTCAGAGGTCGGACGGCGGTTCAGACGGCCGTGGCACGGGCGGGCTCGGCCGGGCGACGGGCGCCCAGCAGGATCACCGGGCGCTGCGGCTGGGCCATCTCCTTCTCCGGCTGCGCCTCGGCGGTGACCGGGCGCAGTTCGCAGCCGGAGTAGCCCTGCTGGCGCAGGATCGCGATCGCCCGGGCCGGGCCCTCGACGCGCAGCCCCAGAGTGCCGCCGGAGGCGAGCAGCCTGATGCGCATCGCCGTGCCTCGGGCCGGCATCAGTGCCCACCGCGAGGTGCTGCGCTGGGCTTGTCCGATCTGCTTGGCCCAGCGCACGACGTCCTCCAGCGACGGGTCGAAGCCGGTGGTGGGCAGGACGTCGAAGGCGTCGCGCTCGCGCAGGGCGCGCCGGCCCATCAGGTGCTGCGACAGCAGGACCGCGCCGATGCAGGCAACGGTGAACGGCGCGATCCACCAGACGTTGGCGGTGGCCCAGTGGGCGGCGCCCTGGGCGTCGCCGGGCAGGTGCCCGGCGGTGGACAACAGGCCGGTGATCACATCGTTGGTGGTCATCGCGCGCCCAGGGGGTCTCGGCGGGGTGTCGGCATCGAGGGCTCCGGTTCCGGTGAAGGCGGGGTGGGTCTCAGCAGGGGCTTTCACTCATAGAGGTGTGCGCGGAGACGGGCGTGTGACATGAATCGGCGAGTCAATTTCCGCGGGCAGGTCCGGGAGGCCACACGCCCTGCCAAACGTGATAATTCATCCGATATGCCGCATTGCGACGATGGTGTTCTCGGGTCCCGCCGACCCCGTCCACTGCGAGAGCGGGGTGATGTCCACTTCCTCGCCGGTGTGGGGGGCCTGGATGACCTCGTTGTTGCCGATGTACATGCCGACGTGTCCCGGCTGGGACGCGGTCCCGTCCGATCCGGGCACGAACAGCAGGTCCCCCGGCGCCAGGTCGGAGACGGAGGCCACCGGTGTCCCCGAGTCGACCTGCTCGAACGTGGTCCGGGGAAGGTTCACGCCGGCCGCCTTCCAGGCCATCTGCACCAGCGAGGAGCAGTCGCAGCCGTTGCTTCCGGTGAACGGGGCCACGCACGGGCCGCCGTAGTCGTAAGGAGTCCCGAGCGCTGTCTTGGCGGCCGCGATGGCGGTGGCGGCTCCGCCGGATCCGGTCGGCAGCGGATCGCCGCTGCCGCCGTCGGCGGCCCACTGCTGCGCCAGGGCGCGGATGTTGGTGACGTAGTTGCGGGTCTCGGTGATCGGGGGGATGCCGCCGGCCTTCTCGACGGCGCCGGGGCCGGCGTTGTAGGCGGCGAGCATGTTGTCGGTGGCGTCACCGGGGACCTTGGAGACGATGTTGGCCAGGTAGCAGTCGTAGGCGATGGCCGCAGGGACGGCGTCGGCCGGGTTCCACACGTCCTTGATCCCGTCGCCGTTGCCGTCGACGCCGTGGGCTGCCCAGGTGGCGGGGGTGAACTGGGCGATTCCTTCGGCGATCGGGTTGCCGTTGGAGTCCTTTGACTCGGCGTTGGGGTTGAAGCCGCTCTCGGTGTAGAGCTGGGCGGCGATCAGTGAGGGTGTCGTCTCGGCGCAGCCGTACTGTGCCATGGCGCCCTCGATCAGCTGCTCGACCCAGGCGGGGACGGGGGCGCTGGGGGTGATGCCGCCGCCGAAGCCGGCGGTGCCGATGTTGTCGGCGCCGCCGTTGCCGCCGATGGCGCAGGTCACCGCGATAACGCCGGCCACCACAGCGGTGATGAGCAGGATGCCGAGCGCGCCGATTGCGGACAGGAAGGCCTTCATCGCTGTTCCCCGCTCACGCGCCGGGCAGGGCGACGACGCGCCAGTGGCCCGCGGTGTCGGTCTGCAGTTGGAGGACGACGGTCTGGTCGGTGCTGGTCGGCGTTCCGCCGGCCGGAGTGACGGTGACCCGGTAGAGCACGGCTGCGTAGGCGGAGCGGGCGGTGGGGGTCGGCGCGCCGTCGGGGACAGCGGTGCGGGTGATCTGGGCGACCACCTGTGCCTTCGCGGCGGTCCACTGGGACCACTGCCGCCAGGCGCCGGCCGAGGAGGTGGACAGCTGGGCGGTGAGGGAGGGCGTGCAGTAGACCGCCGCTCGCTGGGCGGCCTGGTTGAAGGAGGTGTCGTGGCCAGGGCGGGCGTCGTGGTCGTTCCATGCCTGGGTGAAGGCGACGGCCACCGCGGCGATCGGGGCCGGCAGCGGCACCGGGGTGGCGAACGCCCCGGGAACGGGTGCGAGTGACGGCGCGGCCGAGGCTGTGGTCGCGGGAGCCGGGGTGCCCGGCGCGGTGGACTGCCGGACGACCGGTGCCGGGCTTCGGTAGCTGCGCGGCGCCGGCGTGGTCGGGGCGGCGGCGGCGACCGGCCTGGTGGGAGGTCGGTGTGCTGAGGGCTTCAGGGCGATCAGCGCCAGGCCGGTGCAGGCCAGGACGGCGGAGGCGGCGAACAGTGCGGTCGTGGAACTTCGGCTCGGTGCAGGGCGAACAGGCATGGGGGTCCCCCGGGGTGGTGTGGCACAGGTAGGGCGGTGGCGGCCGGCCGGGCGGCCGCCACCGGGTCAGGACTTGGCGGGTGGGCCGGCCGGACGCTGGGCTCGGCGCCGTGCTCGCGGTTTCGGCGCCGGGGCGGCCGCGGGGACGGGGGCGGTCGGGGCAGTGGGGGCCGAGGCGCCCGCACCCGCGGTTCCCGGTGTCCGGGCAGGCGAGGAGGGGCCGGCCGCGGGACCCGCAGCGCGGGGCGGCTTCGGCACAGGTCCCGGGACCCGGGGGGCGGAGGCGACGGTGCGCGGGCCTGCCGGATGTGTCGGTCGGACGGGCTGGCCGGGCTGGGCCATTCCCAGCTGGATGGCGGCGCCCTGGCGGCCGACGAACTTGCCGGCGGTCTTCACGTTGGCGGTGTACTCGTCCTTGAACGCGATGGCGCCGTCGACCTTCTGGTCCACTCGTGCGGCTGCCCGGTCCTTGGCGGCGAGCAGCTGCTGCTTGACCTGGTCGGTGCGCACCTTTGCCGCGGCGGCCCCGCGCTTGGTGGCCTTGACGCCGCGGGGGATGCCGACCGGGGCGCCGACGGTGGCCAGGGTGGCGAGCTTGGTCGCCTTCCAGCCGTACTTCCCGGTCGCGGCCGCCGCCTTGCCGGTGGCCAGGGTGGCCCGGCCGCCGCGGGTCTGGCTCATCTTGTTCACGGCCGCGTCGGCGAGCTTCTTCTTCAGCGTCTGCTTGGCGGCGGCCTGGGCGGCGACCTTGGCCGCGGCTGCTGTGCCGCCGGTGCCGACGGTGGCGGCCACCGTGGTGGCGGCGCTGGCGACCTTGCGCAGGCGCCCGGCCGCGCCGCCCTTACCGCGCTTGGGCGGCGGGCCCACCCACATTTGACGGGCCGTCCGTCCGGCCTTCGCCATAGGCTGGCTGATCTTGCGGGCCTCGCCCTTGGCGTCGCCGAGGATCTGCTTGAGGCCCGGTGCGGACTCCGCGTAGCGGCCGGGGGTGTGGAACACCGACCGGCCCGCGCCGCCGACCCGGGCGTTGGCCAGGCGCCGGTTCAGGTTGACGGCGATCTGCCTGCTCATCTCCTTGATCTTCTTGTGGCCTGCCAGGCCGGCCAGGGCGGCGATGTCGATGACGATGAACTTCACGGCCAGGATCGGGCCGGTGTCCGCCTGGATCAGAGCGAGGAGCATCAGGATGAACACGGCCAGGAACAGGATGCTCAGCATCATGGCCAGGATCGCCTTGGTGATCGCCGAGAGCCAGCGCCACAGCACCGCGCGTCCGCCGCCGGGCAGGATACCGACGGTCAGCGCCCAGTAGCCGCGGATCGCCTCGAACGCGAGCCACCCCTGCGCGATCAGGAAGGTGCCGGTGACCAGGATGATCAGGATCGCGATGATGACGGCGGCGACGGCCACGAACGCCGCGCTGAAGGCCATGTCCGCGGAGGCCTTCTTCGCCTGGGGGCTGGAGCCCCCGGTCTTGCAGGCCTTCGTGAAGTCGTTGCCCGCGGCCTGCACCTGGTCCATGAGGCTGCCCCCCGTCGACGAGGGCACCATGTCCGCCGTCCAGGGGTCGAGGCCGAGCTGGTTGAAGTTGTACTGCACCAGCATCACGTGCCCGAAAGCCTTGGCGCAGTTGCCGGTGAACGTCCGGCCGTACAGCATCAGTTCGGTCGGCTTGACGATCATCGAGTCGACCAGGGCGTTCTTGATCGGGGTGCTGACGTCGGCGGGGTCGGACGAGGTGCTCTGGGGATCCTCGGACAGCACCATGCTGGAGATCTGAAGGGTCACGTCCCTGGTCTGGCCCAGGAGCCCGTCGTTGGACAGCAGCATCGTGCTCTGGCCCGTGGCCGGTTGGCCCTGTGAGCCGAGCAGCCACTGGGCGGGGGAGACGAGCACGGTGGCGGCGACGGCGGCGACCAGCAACGACAGGCCTGTCTCGGCGAAGCCCTTGCTGCGGTTCTTGAACATGATGTGGTAGCCGCCGTAGAAGGCCGCCAGGACCAGGAACAGCCCCGGCAGGCCGATCCTGTCGATCAGCTGGTCGCGGATGGTCTGCGAGACGGTGGTGACCGGCCCGATCATGATCTTCGCCAGGCCGAAATCGAGCGCCCACCCGACCAGCCAGCAGGCGAATCCGATCACCCACTTGTCCACGTCGAAGAAGAACTGCGCGAAGACGTCCCAGATCTTCAGGTCGATGTCGGTCCAGTCGCCCGTGTCCGCGTTCACCGTGTACGCGGAGATCGGGACGCCGTACTGGTCGCTCACGTCGAAGGGCTCCAGCAGCCCGCCTGATCCCGACGTGGGGGTCGCGCCCAGGTTCAGCCCGGGCTGGCTGGTCGGCGTCGGGGCCACCGTCGGGGCTGTCGTCGCCGTGCTGGGCGCCGGCGTGGGCAGCTGGTAGCCCGGCTGCTCCGCATGGGCGGTGCTGACGGCGGCCGTGGCCGACGGCGCCGACCCGGGAGAACCGGGGGAAGCGGGAACCGGTCCGGCCCAGGCAATGGCTGTGAAGAAGGCCAGGAACACCGCCAGCGGCACGGCGAGCAGCCATATGCGCTTGGACCGGGTGGCGGGACGCCGGACGACAGTGCGACGGGCCGTCATGCCCAGCTCCCTTCAAGGACCTGCTCCTGGGCGCGGTACTCGTCGGGGAAGACCTCGGGGTGTTCCTCGGCCAGCTCCTCGGCCTCCTGGCCGGGAGTGGTGTGGATGGCCCTTTCCGCCTCCTCGTCGGCGGGGATGAGGACCTTCATGCCGCCGATCCGCTTGCGCAGGTCGCGGTAGAGGCACTCGCCGGCCCGCAGCGCCCGCTCCTCGTCGTTGAGGTTGATCGGGCTCAGGTTCTCGGTGATCATCTTGATCATCTGAGGGTCGGTGGGGTCCAGGTCCAGGAAGTCCAGGCAGCGCGCCGCCAGGGTCTTGCTGCGGTGGCGGAAGACGAAGATGTGGGAGAGCAGCGCGCGGATCTTGTCGCCGATCTCGCTCTTGGGCCCGATGTCGTAGGGGTCGTGGGAGCCCGCGAACGCGGCGGCCAGGTGCTTGCGGCCGTCCGCGATCAGCTCCAGCAGCAGGTTCGATCCCTCGGCCGAGCTGGTCAGCCACCAGCACTCGTCCAGGAAAACGCCGCAGAACTCCTGGGGGTTGGAGAACGCGATCTCCCGGCAGAGCGCCGTGATCAAGTACATCAACCTCCAGCCGATCTTCTTCTCGATCTCCAGGCTCGGCAGCCGGTGCTCGGACAGCTCTTCCTTGGTCGGCAGGCCGATGCGGTCCACCGCGAACACGATGGAGTCGGCGTCGGTGATCCGAACGACCGGCAGCGAGGGGTCGAAGATGGTGCGGCCGAGGTCCTTCTTCGCCAGGGCCCGCAGGGTGCGCACCAGCTCGCTGGCCGAGGCACGCACTGCGGCGTCGTTCGCCTCTTCCGGGTCGGGTGTCCTCGCCCGCAGGGCGAGGTTCTCGATCAGCGCGGCCATGCTCGGGTTGGGACCGATCCGGGTCGCCTCGATGCCCTCGGCCAGGGTGACGCCCTCCAAGCTCATCGGGGAGATGCCGAGCAGCGGCGTCAGGAAGCTCTCGCAGTACCGGGCCGCACGCCGGCCGCGGAAGACGCGCAGCGGGTCCAGCGAAATCCTGGCGTGCTCGTCGAACCGGATGACCTGGGTGCTGCCGGGGCACGCCTCCGCGAAGCGCGACCACTCCTGCTGCGGGGTGCGGTCGATGACCAGCGCACGCCCGCGGCTCTTCGCGGTGCCCTCCCGGTGGCCCGTGGACAGGATGGAGTACATAGCGGACTTCATCCCGACGCTCTTGCCCGAGCCCAGCTCGCCGACGTAGGCGGCCGACGCGGAGGCGTTGACCCGCGGACCGTGGCTGAAGTCGATCAGCACCGGGCGGGCGCCGCCGCCACTGAGCTGAATCCCGTACAGGTAGCCGGTGTCGTCGCCCAGCGAGCACCCGCTGAACGGCAGCGCCATCGCGAAGTCCCGGGCCAGCAGGAACTGGGTGTAGTCCAGGACAGGCCTCGGCGTCTTGACGCCCGGAAGCATCGCCTCGAACAGCGCGATCTGGTCGCCGACCGGCCGAACCAACGTGTAGTCGTTGCCCCCGAAGTGATTGGCCAGCGACGCCGCGTTCTCGTTGGCCTCGTCCGGATGCTCCCCCCACACGCAGACGATGATCGAGGCCCGGATCTCGACCTCGGTCGCCGAGGAGGTGAGCCGGTCGCGGTACTCGTCGAGCGAGAAGCTCGCCTTGTCCAAGGACGCAGGAACCCCGGCCGTCTCGCCGTCGTACTCCCCGCGCTGGTGGGCCAGTTCACGCTGCTGGCGCCGCGACCTCGGTTCGGCCTTGGAACCGGGCTCGACCATCAACCGCACCGCCCAGTCGATCGGGAAGCCGAACTCGTCGAGCGAGGCCAGGTACTCCGACCCCGGGAAGACGAACGCCTCCGGCATCTCGGACAAGATGCACAGGGCCTGGTAGGAGTCGCCGTGCTCGGTGCTGGCCTTGAGGTAGCGGCGCCGGAACGGATTGGTCGGCGCCTTGGACGTCCGGTCGCTGCGCCCCCCTTCGTCGAGCACGACCTGGGTGTGAGCGGTGACGGTGTGCCCGCGTCCGCGCAGCGCCCGCGGGGTTCCCTCCTCGGGCAGCATCGGCTCGCTGATCCCGCGTCGGGCGCTGTGCCCGTAGATCCACAGGATCTCCGCCTCGGTAGCCGGCCGGAGCCTGATCCCGGTGGGCCACGACGACGCCATCCGGCGCGCCTGCGCGAGCCGCTGCTCCTCCTCGCCCACGCTGACCGGCGGCACCGGCAGGCCCAGCAGCGTCATCAGCTCGGCCTGGGCGGAGGAGGCGACGGCCCGGGTGGTCTGCTTCAGGTCCAGGTTGGGCAGCGGCAGCGCCAGGAAGTCGACGCGGCCGGTCAGCGGCCACTTCTGCAATTCCTCCAGGACGTTGAGGGACATGTCGAGATACCGCGAGGAACGGTCCTCGTCGATGCCGGACATCATCCGCTTGACCACGGACGCGGCGTCGACCTGCGGGCACAGCGACAGCAGCAGGACCTCACCGGTCATGGACTTGAACAGTGACTCCAGGGCGTCCAACCGCTCCCTCTTGGTGGCCCTGCTCGCGTGGGTGTAGTTCTCGCTGTCGACCTTCCACACGCCCCACACGGCGGCGTTGGTGGTCCACAGCAGGTTGCCGCTGATGTGCCGGACGGGAAGACGCATGACAGTCCTTACGGTCGTTCGAGGTAATCAGTGCGGTGCGGTGCTCAACTGCTGCTGCTGCTCCAGCTCGGCCAGCAGGGCCTGCAGACCGGTGCGGGCCCGGGGCCCTGCGTCAGCGACAGCGGCGCGGCCGGAGCTCGGGTTCGCAGCCGGCGCCGCAGCAGGGACGGCCGGCACTGGAACTGCGGCGCGGACGGTGCGGGCGGTCAGTGCGGCCAGGTTCACCGCGGCCACCGGCCTCGGCGCCAGCGCGGCCTCGCTGCGCACGTGCACCGTGCAGGTGCTGACTGCCAGCCGGGGCCGGGCGCCGTGTTGGGGGCGCCCGGCCAGCCGGCCGTCGGCGGGCATGGAGAGATAGACGAGCAGACTGCGCAGCGCACGGGCGGGGTCCCGGCCGTCGAGGCGGCCGAAGCGCAGAGCCCAGGCCAGGCCCCACGGCACCGCGATCAGGACCAGGACGTCCGCCAGGCCGAACACCGCCCACAGGCCGCGGGTGATGGTCAGGCCCAGGAAGGCGAGCACCATCGTCACGATCTGGGTGATCGTGTACGGGCCGCCGGGGAGCCGGCCCGCGCCGGGAAGCTTCCCGATCACCAGCGGGTGCTTGCGGGCCCGGGTGTAGGACCGGCCGATCAGCTGCTGCTCGTCGGCGCTCACAGCAGGTGCCCCCCACGCACGACCAGCGGCGCATCAGGCGTGATCTGGCGGACAACCGGGTGCGGAGCGGGGGCGCTGTTGACCTCCGAGCCGACCTTCGTGGACAGGGACGGCATGTTGGCTATGCCCCACAGGACCAGGGCCCCGAGGCAGAAGGCGACCAGGGTGCCCACCCAGGACTTGGTCCTCCAGTACGTCATCAGGACCGCAACGACCACCATGAGCGCCGCGATGAGCTTGATCAGGGTGGTCAACTGCGCGGTCTTGGTGGTGGCCCAGTCGATGATGTCGCCGGCCAGCAGGACGTTGTTCGGGTCACTGACGGTGTGCATGGTGTGTTCTCTCTTCGCTTTCGGTAGGGGCGGATCAGGAGGCCGACGGCGACGGGACCGGTGCGGGGGCGCCCGTGCTGCCGGAGCTGGAGGAGTCGGAGGCGTCGGGGCTGGGAGTGACCAGCGCGGGGGCGCTGCCGTACTGGAGCGCCGGCGCGGCGTCGAGCGCCGAGACCGACCACAGGCCGCTGACGACGGTCATCTGCAGGGCGTAGGTGAGCGGGTAGGTGGCCCCCGACGCGTCGGTGGCGTTGACCGTGACCAGGAGGTGGCGGGTCGTTCCGGCGGCGGGCACCTGCTCGGCGGTGGGGTTGGCCGCGTCGTCGACCACGTTGGTGACCGTCACCGAGGTGTAGGGCGCGGGGCTGACCGGCTGCAGATTCAGGCCGGGTGCGAGGTAGCGATTCAGCGCGCCCTGGCCGGCGAGGTAGGAGGACAGGAACCCGGAGGCGGTCTGCGTGGCCGGGTCGTTGGGGTCGACGCCCCGCTGGTCGGTGTACTCCAGCGAGCTGGGGGTCAGGCCGGCCGGCGCGGCCACCTGAGCGGGAAGCGCGGTGGCGGTGTAGCCGACGGCTCCGCCCGAAGTGCCTCCGGCCGAGGCGGGGCCCACGGCCTGTACCGGGACCTGGAAGTACTGCAGGCCCAGGTCGGTGTATGAGCCCTGGCTGTTCTTCTCGTCGACGTTCGCCGCGACCGTGATCGACCAGTAGCCGGCCTGGATCTCGCGGCTGGCGATCGTGACCAGCTGCGACGCGTTGCGTGCGCCGGGGGGGTTGGTCATGGTCAGGCTGCCGGCGTAGAAGGGGCTGAGCGTGCTCTCGGTGCCCTGCCCCGCCTGCAGGTACGCGTCGACGAACAGGGTCGCGAACCCGGCCGGCCCGGTGCCGGATGCCTGCTGGGCCGGGGCCACCGCTCGCGGCGCCTCCGGTGTGGGGCTCGACGAGGACAGCAGCGCCATGACCGCGACCAGTGGGCCGCCGCCGACGAGCGCCCAGGCGCCGAACCGCGCCAGGCGGGTCATCCCCGACAAAGAGGTGGCGCGGGCATTCCAGCCCGTCTCCTCCTCGCCTGTGTCGGCCGCATCCTCGGACTGCGCCTGGGGCTCCTGGTCCCAGGCATCCTCCGGCCACTGCTCTTCCTGCTCGGCGCGGCGCCGTCCGATCCTCATGACGCCCGCCGGTGGGCGAGGTCGGTGATCGCGACGCGGATGCGGTCGCGGAGCTCGGCGGGGTCGCGGGTCAGCAGCGCGTCCCAGGACCGCAGGGCGACCTCGGAGTCCTCGACGAGGAACCGGAGCATCGCCTCGTGGGTCCCGCGGTCGAGCGGCTCGCGCACCATCGCGGTAGCGAGCAGGATCGCCTTGCGCCGGGCCTTGGCGACCCGGGTCTCGTCCGTGTCGGTGAGCGAGGCCGCCGCCGACACGGAGAAGGGAGAGGTGGACACAGTGGTACTCCCTGTGAGTGAGGTGGGTGTGGGAGGCGAATCGGGCCTCTCACTCGTAGAGGTGTGCGCGGGAGCATCCGTGTGACATCCGCCGGGCATCGAATTCATGCAGCGGCCAGGTAGGCGCTCGCGGCCCGCCGCAGCGGCCCGGTGGAGCGGCTCGCCCGCTGGCGCAGGCGGTTGCCCTCGGCACCCATCGCGCGCCGGGTCCGCGGGGAGAATCCGGGCACCTCAGCGGTGCTGAGGTGGTACTGGGCGATCCGCTGGGCGTCGCTGACCTTCAGGGCCTTTACCTCGACCGCCCACACGATCAGCGACAGGAGCTCGGTGCGGGCGTCGTGCTGGCCAAGGGCCGGCTCGTCCTCGTCCACCAGCTCCAGCTCCGTGGCACTGACCAGGACCTGGGCCAGCACGACGAGCTCGTGCGGGTCAGGCATCTCCCCGGGCACCAGCGCGCCGTTGCGGTCACCGGCGAAGGGCTCGAGCTCCAGGGCGACCCGGTTCAGCTCGGTGTAGTCGTCGAAGTCCCTCGACCGGATCCGCCGTGTGAGCTGCAGGGTGTCCATGGCGATGTTCATGAAGATCGCCTTCGGGCGAGCGTCCAGCGGGTACGTCGCCACGACCTCGAACAGGGCGCTCAGGACGGTCGAGAAGACGTCGTCCCACTGGACGCCCGCACGCATCAGCGTCTTGGTCATCAAGATCGCCTTGGGCATCAGCGCGCGGACCGTGATGCGCCAGGCGAGGTCTCCGTCCGCGCCGCCGCCGGCCACCATCGCGATAAGCGCCGCCAGCACACGGTCGTGCCCGGCCCAGTCGGCCGCCCGGTGCAGCGCCGCGAGCCGGTCCAGGACCTGCTGGGGATCAGCGATGCCGGCGAACGCCTCGGTGTCGACCTGCCAGGATGCGACCCGCTCGGCCTGGCGCCGGTTCTCGCACAGGACCTCCCAGTCCCGGTTCATCCGGTGGATCGAGTCGAAGCCGGACTCGGCGGTGGTGGAGGAGGAGTTGGTGGGGCTGGTCTGCGTGGCCATGTCCGTGCCGTCCCTTCGGCGTCATCCGGTGATGGCCACACGCTGCAGGGGCACCCCCTGTCCACGGTCTAATCCGCTCTGGGCAAGGGGGGTGGGCAAGGGGTTCGCGGCCCCCGCAGCGGTGCGCCTGACCTGGGCAAGGGGCGCATCGGGCAAGGGGCCGAGCACGGGGCAAGGGGTGCTCGTCGGCTCGGCGCGCACCATCCGCACCGACGCGGTGCGCCGTCCTGCACCGTGCGCACCGCACCGGTGCGCCGGTTCAGCGCACCGCACCGGGCTGGTGCGGTGCGGTCGCGAACGGGCATCGAGGTGCGGTGCACCGACTGGTGCCGTGCGGCGGTGCGGCGGTGCCCTCGCGGTCGTTCACGGCGAGCCGTCGCTGCGGACGGACCCGGGGATCGATGGCACCCGCGTCCGCTGCTCCTGTCCGGGCACCATGTGGTCCTCGCCGCGGACCCGTCGCACGCACCGCCTGGTGCCCCGGATGAATCTGCTGCCGATGCGACCGGTCGGCTGCGCCCGGGCGATCGCGGACCCGACCGATCCGGGACGTCGGCGATCACGGCGCGGCCTCGGACTCAGCGCCGACAACACCCCGGGGTACCCGGCGAGCCGGCCGCCGCACGGAGTGGGCAAGGGGGCAAATCGGTCACTCCGGCAGTGGGCAAGGGGTGCAACGGCGAGGGCACCTGACCCGGACTGCCGCCGAAGCACACCCGGCCCGGTCGGCCGCCCTGCTCATCCGATCCGCAACCGGCAAGTGAGGGCTTCGCTCATGCCCCGCGGGCCGGCTCGTCGTTCGGCAGGTCTGCCTTCGTGCACCGCACCCACGCTTCGGACCGCCGCGCAAGACGAGGTAGCCGGCACCGCCGCACGGCCGCACCGCACGGCCGTACCGCACCGGTGCACCGCACCTCGGTACCCGTTCGCGACCGCACCGCACCAGCCCGGTGCGGTGCGCTGAACCGGCGCACCGGTGCGGTGCGCCGCACCGCCGGAACCGGCTCGGTGCGAACTGGCGGTGCGCACCGCACCAGCCAGTGGAGCGGCCGCACCACTGGCTGGTGCCCGAGCCGAACCTCTGTGCGCACCGGCACCGGCGGGAGTGCGGCCCCGATCTGAGGTACTTCGCACCGCTCCCCGCACGGCAGAACTCCAATGCGGAGAGTGACCGGCTTCGACGTGCCAGACCGGCTGCGCCCGCCCGCACCCTCGGAGCCTGACGCTGCCGCCGTTGCGCGGACCGAACGGATCATCCGGCTGCGCGCAAGCCTTTCGCGAAATGGGCAAGGGGGTAGAAGAGCAGATCAGCAATGGGCAAGGGGCTGGGCAAGGGGTCTGGCGGCTGCCGAGCGACTGGGCAAGGGGTGCCGTCCGGTCGGCCGACAACGGCCCGGCGCGCTGGGCAAGGGGTCGGCAGGCCGCACCATCCCCGCGCACCTCGACGAGCACCGTCACCGTCCGCTGTCGCGGTCAACCCAACCGAGCGGCTGCTGCTTCCGATCCCGTGGCGGACCGGACAGCCCCCGCCCGCACCGGATGCACCGATGCCGAACGGCCGTGCACCGCACACCGCCGCACCGGCCGCCGGCCCGTGCACCGCACCGGCTGCCGAACGCCCGACCGCACCGCACCTCGTCGCCCGCACCGGGAAGACCCCGGAAGTGCGCACCAGCACCGAACGCCGACCGCACCGCAATGCACGGCGCACCGACCCGGTGCGGTGCGCCGTGCACCGGTTCGCTGCACCATGCCTCCCGGTGCGCACCGGCCGCACCATGCGGCTGGGAGCACTTCTCCAGCGGGTAGCCGCCAGGGCCCCGTCGGGTCGCAGGGGTACAGGGAGTGCGCGACGAGAGGCGGGACGGCGTCGACCACATGCAGATGCGGGGCTGGTAGCCGGTGCGGTGCCTCCGGCGTGTCAGGCACCCCGAGCGCCGGCATGGGGGGAGTGAAGCGGAGGAACGGGCGGCGGGACTGCGCCGAGGGCATGGCCGGTGGCCGGGCTGAGCGGCGAGACACAGATGTCCCGGTGCAGGCGAAGACGTGCGAGCCGCAGGAGCACGCAGAGTGCTCCGGTGCCCCGGCGCGGCGCCGCTACCTCCAGGGAGCCCGGGCCAGGACCAGGCCGCGGACCTCGGCGGCGCCCTGGTCGCGCAGGAAGCGGGCGACGGTGGCCATCTGCGAGCCGGTGGTGAATACGTCGTCGATCAGGAGCACATGCTGGCCGGCGACGCTGGAGCGAAGTTCGAGGGCGGTGGCGTGCTCCTGGGCGGCGGCCATCTTGTTCTGCCAGAACGTCCCCTGCGCGGCGGAGGCGGTTGTGGCGCGCGCTTTGACCAGGATCGGGAGGTCGGGGTCGGCGAAGGGCCACCGGCCGGTCCGATTCGCTTCGCTGGCCGCGCGCATGATCGCCTCCACGTGCCGGGGCCGGCGGTCCGGCGCGGTGGGATTGCCGATGATCACGTCGATGTCAGATGCGTGCGTGGCGTGGTTGTCGAGCCAGCCGACAATGAGCCGGCCGTATATCAGCGCCCAGCCCATGCGGCCCTCGTACTTCAGCAGCGGCAGCGTCTGCTTCATCACCCCGTCGTACATCGCCACGGCGTCGACCCGGCTGAAGTGGCGCTGCTCGATCGGCCAGCCGCAGATCCGGTTGCCGCACGCCGTGCCGGCCCCGTCCAGGGCCTGGCTGCAGACCAGGCAGTGGGCGGCGGGGACCTGCGGCAAGGTGGCGTCCGCGCAGGCCGCGCAGATGGCCGGCGCGCCGGTCAGCTTGTAGGCGCAGTCGGGGCAGCGGGGGAAGCCGAGCGGTTCGGGGAGGGCAGTGGGCTTGCTCACCAGTCGGCCAGCGCGAGCTGGAGCCGCTGCTCACCGGCCTGCTGGGCCTGGGTGGCGGTGCCGAGGCGTTCCAGGACGTCATCGAGTTCGGAGACCTCCACGGCCCGGCCGTCGGCGATCATTTTGGCAGCCCAGAGTTCTTTGGTGGCCAGGGAGCGGATCAGGAAGACCTGCTTGCCGTGCTCGGCGGCGAGTCGGCACTGCATCTTGGCACCGGAGGTGCTGGACGCCTCGATGCAGATGCTGCCCATCGTCGAGCCGGAGGTGACGACGTTGCGGCGGGGGAAGGTCCAGGTCGCCGGGGCGGAGGTCGGCCAGAACTGGGAGAACAGGGCGCCGCCGTGCTCGACGATCCCTTCGGCCAGGGGACGGTTGGCGGCGGGGTAAACCTTGGCGGCGATGCCGGTGCCCATCACCGCCACCGTGCGGCCGCCGGCATCCAGGGTCGCCCGGTGCGCCGAGGTATCGACTCCAGCGGCGAGACCGGAGTACACGACCACGTCGTGCTCGACCAGGCCACGGGCCATGCGCGCCGCGCGGCGCAGTCCGTCCTCGGAGGCTTTGCGGGTGCCGATCACGGCAACGGATCTTCCGTCGCGCACCGCCAGGTCGCCGAGGTAGAACAAGAACGGGGGCAGGTTCGGAACCAGCCGCAGGTTGGCGGGGTAGGCCCGGTCCAGCACGGTCACGATGCGGGCGCCGACCGCCTCGGCAGCCTTGAGCTCGGCGTCGACGCGGTGCCGCGCCTCGTCGAGCAGGGGCAGCGCGGTGCGCAGGATCGGCAGGTTCTTCCGGGCAGCGGCCGACTGCTCGGGAAGGTCGCCAGCCAGGACGCCGGCGACGCCGTCAGGTGTGGGGCAGCTGCGGGCCAGCAGACTCCAGTCCAGCGACGCGGACTCCACCCTCAGCGCGCACAGCGCCAGGAGGTCCCGGTGGGCCTGGTCCAGTTCGCCCGGGCGTACGCCCTGCTCGGACGCGGTTGCAGACATCTATCGTTCCTTCTACTTGCGGCCCGCGATGTTCGAAGGGTCGAGCGGTACAGACTCTGGGCCTTCCGCCATCATGACGCACGGATCCGACAGGAACCTACTCCCGTGCGCGCTGCTTTGTCGGCTGCGCCGTGTGCGGTGCTCGGGCCTGTACTGATGCGGGGGCGGGAGGCGGTGGCCGTTCAGTCTGTGTCGGGCTCCACGCCTTCGACGTCGTCGACGAGCTCGACGTCCTCGTCGCGGGCGTAGCGCTCGTAGGCGAGCTGAACGGCGTGGCGGTGGCGGTGATCAGGAAATTCGCAGGCCCAGTCCGATCCGGCGGCGAACGCGGGCGCGGTCAGGGCGTCGATTGCGGCCTGGTCCCCGTCCTCGACCTGGTGGGACTCGGTGATGGTGAGCGAGGGGCCCTCGCTCCAGTGGCCAATGAGCAGCGTCGACGACACGGCAGGCTCCCTACAAGGTCGGGTGGCTTTGGATTCAGGACCGGCGGCACACCGGGAGTGCGGCGTTGGCAGGGCCCTCCCAGGTCAGGCTTTCGTCGAAGAACTTGATCTCGATGTGGGTCCGGAGGTCGGGCAGGTCCCACTTGATGACGACCGTGCCGACCCGGTACCGGTCCCTGCTGCGCTCTTCGTGCGGTTCGGTCGCATAGCCGATGACGAGGTCGCCTCCGCGGACCCGGGCGGCATCGACCGGTTCCGACCGGGCGGCGTAGTGGGCTCCGGCGGACGGGAGGTCGTCCAGGCCGAACCTGGGTCGCGCAACGTCCTTCGATGCGGGAATGACGACGGCTTCCCCCCGGGGAGGCAGGTCCGCTTCACGCTCGCTGGTGGCGGGTCGACTCAGGGCGAGCGGTATGGACGCGGGCACGAGAGCCTCCGAGGAGTCGACTGGAAGTGCCGCCGACGGGGCGGCCAGTGGGTCAACAATACGCCTTACTAATGACTTACACAATATCCGGCTGTGTGAGCCGCACACCGGGAGGCGGCCCGCACCGGTGAGTCCAAGGCAGACGGCTCGATCATCGCTGTGGTGTGGCCGGTCGTGCGTCGAGGCGCTCGGCCCGGGCCCGGACCAGGGCGCGCTGGTGGACCGCCAGGGCTGGGGCGCGGTCCTGGTCCTCGGCGTGCAGGGTGCGGATGAAGGCGGACTGCGGCTCTCGCAGCGATGCGGCCGGAGCCGGCGGAGCCTGCTGGCCCCGGAGAGCCTCGGCGGCGCGGCGCTCTCGCTCGGCACGAAGCTGCTGACGCATCCGCCGGTAGTCGGCCGAGCCGACCTCAGCGGCGGCTGGCGCCGACGCGCCGCCGGGGTCGGGGGCGTGATCGGTTCGAGCGGGACCGCGCACGGGACCTGCGCATCCGGGACCGGTCGGGACCGGGGGCTGCCCCGGGGGCAGGACGCGGATGCTGCGCACGATCGTGCCGCCGAGTTCGGTGTTGGCCTGGGCGATCAAGCCGGCACTGGCCAGCCGGGCCTGCGTGGCGTACGCGGCGGAGGTGGGACGAAGATCCAAGCGCCCACAGCTGGCGTCGAAGCCGACCGCCGCGATGTGGACGGCCAACTCCCGGGCGATGTCGGTCCACCGGTCCAGGACGGTCCCGCCCGCGGCCGGGACCTCCCAGGCCCGGGAGCGGACCAGGTCGTGCAGGGCGCCGGACAGGCCCACCGGGTCGCGGCCGCCGCGCCGAGCGGTGCGAGGGGCCGAGACGATGCGTGCTGACCGGACCTGGACCTTGGCGGCGGCGCGGGCGTTCTGCAGGGCGAGACAGGCCAGGTCGACCCCGGAGGGCTCGGTACTCACCGGCGTCCCACATTCCGCAGCCGACCACGGACCACGTCCAGGTGGAAGGCACGTTCGACCAGACGTCGCCCGTACACCCGCTGCGCCGACTCCAGGCCCATCAGCTCCACCGCCGAGCGGACCAGGGTCGTGTCCCCGCCCAGGAACGCGGCGTACGCGGCGGCACGCAGCTGCTCGACCTCGTCCTGCTCGACCTCCGCCGGCAGGCCCGGCCCGGTGGCCGGGGCAGGCGCCGGGGCAAGGCTCTGGGTGACGAGCCTGGCGACGCGGTAGCTGCGCGGGGGCTGCCAGGCTCCCTCCCACTCGGTGTGCCGGGCCTGCCGGGCAGCGGGGGAGTCCCGCCACCAGCTGACGATGCGGGCCCGCTTGTCCGGGGTGTCGAACAGCAGGTGGACGCCCTTGAGGCGATTGGCGAGGAAGCCGGAGGGCCGCTGGATCCGGGCGGCGGGGGCGCTCAGGCCGAGGACGGCGATGACCTCGGCCGCGCTCCAGCCGCAGTCGGACACGTCCTTGAGCATCCAGGCGATCCGCGGCACCGAGGCGCGGCCGAGCCAGGGCACCTGCTCGACGAGTTCGCGGGCGAGCTGGTGGCGGCGCCCGACCGCGTTGAGCTGCCTGCGCGATCGCGTTGCCGTGTGCTCTTCGGGGGTGTTGGACTGGTTGGCCCGCGCAGCGAGCTCGCTCTCAGGGGGAACCCCAGTAGAGCCCGCAGAAGAAGACCTTGAAGTACCACCCTCCATTGGGGTGCAACGCGGTGCTGTGTTCGAGGGCCGATTCGGGGACTTCGAACGGCGCTTGCGGACCTTGCGTGCGGCCTTCTTCGCCAGCGCGGCGATGGCCGCGCGGCCCTCCTCCGCGATGCCGACGACGCGCCGGGCCGCGTCCTGGCCGACGGTGCGGATGCCCAGAGCGCGGTCGAAGCATGCGGGGATGGTGCGGGTGAACTCCGAGGCGGTCGGCCTGCCGCCCCGGTGCCGGGTGCCCTTCGTCCGGTAGGCGAGCAGGCCGGACTCGCGAAGCATCTCCAAGTGGTACTGCACGCTGCGCTCCGACAGGCCGGTGCGCCGCATGAGGTGCTCCACGCCGGGGCGGCACGGGGAGAGCTCGGCGAGCAGCTGGGCGATTTCGATGGTGGTGGTGCCGAACCGGGGGCCGTGCTTGCGGCCTGGCTCGTACACCCCCGAACCGGCCATCCAGTGAACGGCCTGCATCCAGGAGGACGGGTCGGCGGCGACCCGTCCGGTGGTCGTCGACACCCACTGCCCCGGCTCGGCCACGTGCAGGGGGTCGGCCCCCGGGCGCGGCGGGGCCGCCGGGTCGGGTGACTGCCGAGGGGAGGGCAGGGCCGTGCGGGCACCGGGGGCGCGCACGGGCGGCACGGGTCCGGGCTGCGTGTCAGGGGGCAGGGCTAGGCTGGGCACACTTCTCCTGGCACAACGGCTCCAGGGGTGATGACCGTGGCCGTTGTGCTGGGTCTGGTGCAGCCCCGTCGACTACCGGCGGGGCTGCTCTTCTTTGCGTTCGATGGCGCGGGTTCCTCGGCCGCGATGAAAAGGGCTCTTCATCTCGTAGAGGTGTGCGCGTGAGCATCCGTGTGACAGGAATGCCGCGAGAGATTTCCGAACGGTTGTCCACAGGTCGGCCCGGGTCGGGCCGGCGGCCTTGCGGGCGGGGTCGCTGAACACCCCTTGCGACCTGCGGGGCAAGGGGTATCGGGGCGACGGCGCGAGCACGGCCGGTCCCTGTGGATCAGTGCCGAAACGGACCCCTGTCGGGGGCGTTCCCCTGAAGCCGACACGACGACGCGCAGTGAGCGGCCCCGGGGCGCGTGTCGGCTGGGGCAGCTGAGGGAGCTCGGACGGCGGGCGGGACCGGGGGCCGTGTGGCCGGGAATCGCGGTCGGCGCGGGTGCCGGAGCTGACAAAAGGGCGTGCGGTACTGCACTATGTACTCCGTTCTCGGGCATAGCCCGATGAAGGAATGGAGGAACCGGTTTCGGGACCTCGGGTTGCTGCTGGAGGGCAGTGACGACCAGGCCGTACGGTCTGGCTCTTCGCTCAGGGGAGCTGCAAACTCCTGCTGGGCGGTGAAGGCCGGTTCGCGCAGCTGCAAACTGTGCGTTCGGCGCGGTGGGCGAGGAGCGCCTTGCTAAAGGGCGCCCGCCCGGAATCTCGGCTACGCCATGGAGCTCCCTCGTCGAGGGGCGGTGGGCCCACTGAGCGGGCAGCACAATGCAACAGCCCGCTGCTTCCGCGTGAACATCGCGGCGTGGACAGCGGGCTGGCTGTGTGCTTGTACGTGGCTGCGGGTACGCTGCACCACGAGAACACCGCCTTACTCGGTTTCTCTACGCGAAAGGCCCTCGTGACTTGTCCAAGGTCGCGGGGGCATCGTGCTGTTCGGGCCGATGCTGGACCGACCGGATGTCACCCTATCCCCATCAGTCTCCACACGCGCACAGCCGGTGGCGATCGACTTCCTGCGGCGCGCCCGCCTCAACAGGGCTCACTAATCGGGCAGTTCGTTCTCTGGCGGTACGGTTCCACTCAACTGGGACATAACGACCCGGTCGGTCCTTATCGTCAACACCTCGCAGCTGACCGGTCGCTGGTCGTGGTAGCCGACGCGGCGCACCAGGTGCAGCGCCGATGCGCCGGACTCCAGCAGTCGTGACTCCTCCGGGTCCGCCGGCTGCACGGTCCACCGGGTCCGCTGCCCGGTCTCGGCCATCCCGGCCTCCTCCAGTGCCCGGCCCTCGTCGACCGGGCCCGGTGAGCCGAGCAGGCGCGCGGAGTCGACCAGGTCCTGCGGGACGTAGAGCCGGCGCACCGCCCACGGCGCACCGCCGTGGACCAGGACGCTCTGACGGACGGTCACGCTCGCGCCGGTCAGCAGCTGCAGCGCGGCGGCGACGGCGCCGTCGGCCAGGCGCACCCCGACCTGCAGGTCAACGCCGGCACCGAGGCCCTGGCCGGCCGGCTGGACGTGCCCGTCCGCCGACCACTCCAGCTCCACGGTCGCGATCGGCGACAGGACCATGCTGCCGCGCTGCGGGATGACCTCCACCAGGCCCTCGGCGGCAAGGACCTTCAGTGCCTGGCGGATGGTGTTGTAGGCGACGCCGTACTGCTCGCTCAGCTCCCGCAGTCCCGGGAGGAACCGCCCGACCGCGAAGGTTCCGCTCAGGATGTCGGCGCGGAGGGCGGCGGTCGCGCGTTCGGCGGGGGCTCGGGGCGGCATGGGCACATCTTGCCGCACCCGCCAGCGTTCTCCGGTCACGCGCTCCTCGATTCCCTTGACGTGATCGCCGACAGCATGCATGATCTGAATCAACTGAACTGCTTCAGTTGATTCAGCATAGGTCGCCGAAACCCCAGGAGCCTTCTCGTGCACGTCATCTCCGAGCGCGCCCTCGCCATCGTGGCCGCCGTCATGATCATGGCTGCCTTCGTCGTCGCAATGATCACGCTCGACCGGCTCGGCAACGACCTCCACCGCGACGTCGCCCGCGTGGCGAGCCGCGTCGACCGGGGCCAGATAGTCCAAGCCTCGTGCGACGGCCCGAACCGCGTCTACGTCCTGGCCCGCAACAGCCGTGGCACCGACCAGGTCGCCGTCGTCGCCGACGACCCCCGCTGCACCCACCACTGATCATCCACCGCGCCGCCCGGACCCCCACCCCGGCGTCCGGGCCGGGCCCCTCCCCCCCCCGCACCGCCGAGGCCATCGCCGCCGCGGCCCGCCCGACCATCCAGGAGACAACCACCATGACCACCGCGACTGCCCCCACCCCCACGACCGACCGGACCGACGAAGTCGAGATCGCCGAGTTCCTGGCCCAGGACTCGGTCGAGGCCCTGGCCCACGGCGGATACCTCGCCGGCCACGACGGCAACCTGATCGTCCGCCAGCTGCGCCGGCCGCAACTGCGCAAGGCCCTGGAGCACTCGATCTGCTACACCGCCCGGCCCGACCCGGACGCCTTCTACCGGAAGTTCAACGAGGACCGGTCCGACTGGCACCGCCGCCGCGCCCAGAGCATCCGCGACCAGTGCGCCCTGTGCCCGGTCCGGGCGGCCTGCGCCGAACTCGCACTGCGCGAAGAGGACGCCCACGGCGTGCACGGCGGTCTGAGCGAGGAGAAGCTCGCCGCGCGACTCACCTCGCAAAAGCCGCGCCTGGAGCAGGCCCGCGCCGCCGACACCCAGGCGGTCCGCGCCCAGGCCGACCGGCTCAAGGCGGCCGCAGACGTCCAGCGCATCGCGCTGATGTACCTCGGCTCGACGGCCGCCGAGACCCGGGCGAAGAACAACGACGCCGTGCGGGCCGCGGTCCAGCGCCGCGACACCCTGGTGGCCGCCCACCGCCTGACGTCCGGATGGGTGGAAGCGGCATGAAGCCCATCACCCGCCGCACCGTCCCGGCCCCGACGGCAGCCGACCGCCGCCACGCCGGGCTCCGCCCGCCGGTCCCGCGCCCGATCACCCTGCGCGCCTTACGCCACCTGCTGCGCGAGCTCGCCGTCGCACGGCACGCCACCCGCCAGGCCCGCCACCATCTGGACACCGCGGAGCAGGCCCTGGCCGCCGCGACCGCCCGCAACCGCACCCTGACCAGCCATCTCGCGAGGCGCGAAGCCGTCCAGCTGCTGCCGGTCGCCGTACCCACCGAAGCCGACCCGGCCACCGCCGCGCCCACAGAGGCCCTGGTCCTGGTGCTGCTCACGCTGTGGGCCACCGCGGCCGCCGAGCGGGACGCCTTCCGTATCTGGGTCACCGAAGACCCCCTCCCCACCTCCACCCCAGCCCTGCAGGCCCGCGCCGCCGAGGCCTCCTCGGTGGCTGCCGACCAGGAAGTGCCATGAACCTCCACCTCCATGCCACCGGCGTGCATCTGGCCGCGCTGCTGACGTCCTGGCAGTTCGTCCTCGGCACCGTGGTCCTGAGCCTGGGGCCGGCGCTGGCGATGCGCCGGCACCGCGCGGCGCTGGCCGCACGCGACCCTCAGCAGCACGCAGCCGCCGTCGAGCGCCGCGGCCGGCGCATCGAAGACCAGCTGACCCTGGTGGTCGCCGCCGCCGCGGCCTCCCTGTCCGCGACCGGCCTGCGCCGGGTCGGACAGCACCAGATGGGGCTGCACGACCCCTTCGACCTGGTCCCCTTCATCGCCCTCGACGTGGCCACCATCGTCTGCGGCCGCCGGGCCCGCCGCCGCGCCCGTGACGGCATGGGCCCCGGACTGTCCGGCGCCCTGTTCTGGATCCTGGCCGGCACCAGCGCGTTCTTCTCCGCCGCCCAGGCCGCCTCCCTACTCGGGGCCCTCGTCCGGGCCGTGTGGCCGGTCCTGGCCGCAGTCCTGTGGGAGATCGGCTCCCTGGAGGAGCGACGCAAGCAGGCACGCCCCGACCGCCGACTCGCCCTGGTCCGACTGCTGCACCCCCTCGAATCCCTGCGGGTGACCATGCTCCTGGCTGCCCGCCAGGACCTCAGCGAGGAACACGCCACCGCCGAGGTCCGCGTCTCGCGCGCCGCCTACCGCTGGTACCGGCTGCGCCGGGCACAGGAAGCGGCCAAGCAGGCCGGCACCGCGACCCGGTGGGCGTTCCGCCTCCGCGAAGCCCGTGCCGACGCCCGGGCACAGCGGGCCAGCGAGCGTGCCGACTGCGTCGACCCCGCCGTGCTGGAACAGGTGGTGCGACGTCTACAACTGCGGGTGCGCCAGTCGGAATGGGTCGGGATGAACCTGCGCACCCCAGCCGCGTTCCACGCCGTGCTGGCCACCTTGATCGGCACCTCGCCCTCCGTTCCGGCCGACGCCGCGGCTCCCCATACCGGAACGCCCAGCAGCCATACCGCCCAGGTCAGCCCCATCCCCGAGGCCGAACAGGAGACCGAGCGGAACGGCGAGGGATCGGGCACCGAGCCACTGAGCGACGAGGAGGTCATGGCGGCCTTCGTCCGGCACGTCCCCCGGAACGCCGACGGCGTCTTCGACTGGGGGATCAACCGCATCGCACGCCGGTTGCGCATCGGTGCCGGACGGGCCACCAGACTCCTGGACACGCAACACGAGTGGCTGCCTGCCGCCCTGGCCGCCGCAGGCCTCGACCCGTCGGCCGAACCCAACGTGCCCGGGACGCGCGACGCCGTCGGCAGCGGTGACGGCGAGCGGAGCAGCGACACCGAGCCGGCCGTCGAGAACACTGCCGCGCCCCTGCAGCTCCCGCCACCGGTACTCGGCCAGACACCGGACTTCGCCGGCGACGACGCCTACCACGTCCACGCCGGCTCCGGACTCCTGGTTCCGGTCGGTGCCGACAGCCGATGACGAATCTCACCCCCGCCAGACCTTCGAGGAGGACAGCTGCCATGACCCGCACCCCAGCCCCCGGAAGTGCTTCCCAGAGCTTCGACCAGGCCGTCGAGCAGGTGCTCGGCCTGGTGACCGAACCGCCCCGACACCCGCCGGTACACCGCCGCCACCTGACCCTGGTCCCCCGGCCCGCTGATCACGAGCCGAACCGGACCGGCCCCGGCGAGCGCTCGTCATGAAGAGCGCCTACACCCGCAAGCCCCGGCCGGACACCACCACACCGGCCCCCACCACACGAACCGCGCCGCCCGAGGACCTGGACGGCGCCGAGGTCGGCGGCGACGAACTGCGAGCACGCGCGTACCTCAAAGGAGCCCTGGGGGAGACGGACCACCTCGCCCCCGCCGGGTGGCAGCACAGCCCACCGGCACGAAGCCGTCATCCCTGGCCGCCCACTGTCGAAGTGCACCACCATCACTACGGGCCGCTCGATCAGCACCACACCACCTCTGCGAAGGCAGCCAGACGTCCGCGGACCTTCGACTTCTCGTGGATTACCGCCGACAAGGCACGCATCACGGCTTGGACCGCAGCGGTCGCCTCGCAGGCCCCGCTCTACTCGCTGGCCGGCAGCGCAGGGCGGACCGTACCGATGGGCCTGCTGTTCATGACCTGCCTGCTCACCGGCTGGTGGCGCCTCAGCCGGCCCGGACCCCTCACCCGCTGGCTGTTCACCTGCAACCTCACCGCGTTCCTGCTCTGCCTGCCCACCCTGCTCCTGCTGACCACCGTCCTGACCGGAGAAGCCTGATGCACACCGTGTTCACCCGGGCCACCTACATCACAGTCGGCGGACTCACGGTCGCGCTGTGCATCCTGGCCTGGCGAGTCACCCGCTGGTGGCGTGTGGACATGCGCGAAGTACGGGCCGCCGTCCCCTACCTGCTCGGCGTACTCCTCGCAATGCTCTCCGTGCTGTGCACCGGTGGCGCCCTGGGCTACTTCTTCGGCTTCGTCGCCAACATCATGAACGAAGGCGGCGACAAGTTCCTGACCGGCGCCACCGGCGCCACCGGCGTCGCTATCCACGGCGGAGCCCATGCTGGAGCACTCACCGAGCCCGGCGCCATGATCCTGCTCGTCTTCTGCGCCGTCCTGGCCGCCCTGTGGAAGTCGGTCACCCGCGAGGTCACCATCGACCTCGTCCTCGGAGCGATCACCGGCACCGCGCTGGGCCTGTCCGCCGGTGGCGCCGGCCTGGCCGCCGACACCCTGGTCCCTGCAGTCAACGGACTCGGCGCAATGATCACCGGCCTCGTCAGCTGAACCCCACCCGCCCCGGCGGACCGACCTGGAGCACCTCCATGACCCCCCGCCCTGCGCCACCCGGCGCCAAGGACGCCCCCGCCGAGCCGCACCGCGACGACCAACACCGGAAGGACCCCGCCCCCACACCCGCCGGCAAGCCCACACCGGCACGCGCGATCGCGGCCCGCGCCGGCCGCATCGCCGCACGCGAGGCCGCGGTCACAGCCGAAGGCGCCCGCCACAGCAGCACCCAGCTCAGCCGGTGGTGGCGAGCCGAAGACCTCTCCACCCAGTACCTCACCGCCTTCCACCTCAACCACCAGCACCGCATGTGGAAGAAACAGCGCAACACCGACCTGCGAGAGATCAACACCCAGCTCAAGCACTGGCGCGGCTCCCGCGCAGCCGACGCGTTCAAGCAGCGCAAGCAGTACGCCAAAGCCGCCACCGCCGTCCGCACGCAGGCATTCACCCCCTCCCCGCCCACCCCCGGCGACGTCGCCGCAACGCAAGCGGCCCGCGCACGCAACCGCCACCGCGGAACCCTGGCAGTCCTGGCCATCTCGACCGCCCTGGCAGTCCAGCACCCCGCACCCGCACTCGAACTCGCCACCGGCACCGTAGCCCTGGCCACCGCTACGGCCTGGATCCAGGGACGCCGCCCCACCACCCTCAGACCAACCGCACCCGACCTCGCCTTCCCCTACCGGGACGCCCCCGGCCACCCCGACACCCCGACCGCCGACACCACCCCGTACCCGATCACGCAGGCCACCACGCCCGACCAGGCCGCCGACTGCCTCGCCCGCGCCCTGCGGGCCGAGAACATCCCCCTCGCCGAGATCACCGACGTCGCCCACCACCCGTGGGGCTGGCAGGCCACCGTCCGTCTCGCCAAGGGCACACCCACCGCCCTGATCGACAAAGCCCCCGACCTGGAAACCCTCCTCGACCTCGGCCAGGGCGACGTCATCGTCCAACCCCTGCGCTCCCGCACCGCCTGCGCCATCCTGCTGCTCCGCCAAGGCGACATGTTCGCCGACATGCCACCCGCCCCCTACCTCGCCCCGAAATCCATCAGCATCACCGACCCCGCCATCCTCGGCGCCTCCGCCGACGGCTCCCAACTGGCCTTCGCCCTCGCCGGCCTCATGGGCGAGATCATCGCCAGATCCGGCGGCGGCAAGTCAACCCTGCTGCGCGCCCTGGTCGACGTCACCACCGCCTGCCACGACACCGTCACCATGTTCCTCGACCCCTCCGGCGACGGCCCCGGCCCCTACGAAGACGCCATCCGCCTCACCAGCCTGGACCCCGCCACCATCGAACGCGTCCTGCTGTGGCTGCACTGCCTCGCCGCCGGCCGCGCCCGCATCCGCCGCACCCTGCATATGGGCGACTCCTGGCAACCCTCCGCCGACCACCCCGCCGTCGTCGTCTACATCGACGAATTCCCCAAACTCACCGCCCTGTCCAAACTCCTGATCGCCTCGCTGCTCCTGGTCGGCCGCAAGGAACTCGTCCTCGTCTTCTACGCCGCGCAGGGCGCGACGTCCGCCTTCCTCGGCTCGAACATCGCCCAGCAACCCGCCCTCAAGATCCTCGGCCCCTGCCGCGACGTCGACGTCAAAGCCGCCCTCGGCGGCGGCCGCATCGACGAAGGCTGGCTACCCCACCGCCTCAACCCCAAGGCCGGCGACGACCTGCGCGACTGCGCCCAGGTCTACATCGAAGGCGCCCCCGGCATGCCCGACGAACCCGTCCTCCACAAGTTCCACCACATCGACATCGCCGAAGGCCGCCGCCGAGCAGCCGAACGCCTCGCCGCCGACCTCATCGACCTCGACCCAGCCAGCCTCGCCGCGGCCCAGGCCGCACCCCTGCCCGACTTCGTCGACCTCGACCCCGACGACGCACCACCGACCTGGTCCGAACTGCTGCGCCTGTGCGGGGCACCCGGAGCTCCCCCCGCAGCCGCCCCACCCGCCATCGCCCAGCACCTCCTCGACGCCTTCCACACCTACGCCAACCCGGACGCCCTGACGGTCGGCCAGATCCTCGCCCACCTGCGGACCGTCGACCCCGACCACTGGCGCCGCTGGGACGACCGCGACGAGACGGACCGACTACGCGAAGCCGGCAAGTCGCTCGCCCGGGCACTGCGCACCGCCGGACTCACACTGACGTCCACCAGACTCCCCGAGCTTCCCGGCAAGCCGTCCGGCTACCGCCTCGCGGACCTACGCGCCGACCTCCAATGATCCGGCCGGCATCCGCTCGACACGATCCGCCACTCCACCCAAGACACAACGCCAGCAGATCGCCAGACACATCTCCACCTGCAGCGTCGAATGAAACAGATCAACAACGCGAACCACGCCACCGCAGAATCCCGACGCCGCACACCGCTCGACGACGAGCACCCGCCCGCAGCCACCAACCCCAAACCCGCAGGGCGACACCGGGAGAAGGACATGATGGAGCGGTTCGCCATCGACGACGTCCGCCACACCAGAACATCAATGCATCGACCTGGCTTCCGGTCGGCACACGCCTGGCCCAGCTCCTGCTCGCCGACCGCGCACTGTTCGCCGCCGCAGCAGCGATCAGAGACACGCTGCTCCCGAACCCCGACAGAGCAGTGCAGGCCGCGTCCCGGATCGCAATCGTGCTGGCCGGGTTCGCCCGCACCGCGGGGCTGACGCCAGCCCTGCACAACTACATCGCGCCGGGCCGGCGCTCCTCCACCCGCTGACCCAACTCACCAACCGCAGAGGCACAGAACGCGGTGAACCTACGAGCAGCGCATGTTATTGCGTAAGTCATTAGAACGGTGCCACTATGTCTACACGGTGCAAGTCCGAGAACATCCACCGTCCGATGTCACACGGATGGTTCCCAGCACACCTCTATGAGTGAGAAGCCAAACCACTCCAAGGAGAGACACCGCCATGACCGAACCCATCACCCTCGCCAAGACCTCAGCCATCAGCCTGGCAAAGGTCACCACCACAGCCCCCGACCTCATCGACCCGTACAACGCAGCCGGAATCATCCTGCGAAAGACAGGAACCCTCGGCTCACGCGCCGCCGTCTACCTCGCCCTGGACCACTCCTACTCCATGCACCCCTTCTACGCCGACCAGACCGTGCAGCACCTGGCGGACCGCGTACTCAGCCTTGCCGCGCACCTGGACGACGACGGCATCGTTCCCACCGTCTTCTTCTCCGACTACCTCCACCAACACCGAGTGGGCACCGGCCAGCGAGCCCGCATGGAGAACACCGCCGACATCGTCCTCGGCGACCACCAAGGCCGCGTCGACGCGCTGCACCGCTCCATCGGCGATATGGGCGGCACCAAGTACGGACCTGCGATGCGGGCAATCATGGACCACTACAGCAAGAGCGGCAGCACCGATCCCGCCTACGTGGCGTTCCAGACCGATGGCGAACCGTCGGACGGACACGACGTCACCGAACTGCTCAAAGAGGCGGCGTCGCTGCCGATCTTCTGGCAGTTCATCGGTTTCGGAGAAGGGGACTTTGCCTTCCTCCGCAGCCTCGACACGATGCCTCCGACCGCACGCGTGGTCGACAACGCCGGATTCTTCGCCGCCGGTACGGACCCGGCCACCCTGCCCGACGAACAGCTCTACGACCTGCTCGTGAGCGAGTACGCAACGTGGCTCGTGGCCGCGCGTGCTGCAGGGATCATGGGTCCCGGGGCTCCGACGTCCCGAGTGCGCATCAACCTTGGCACCGAGCCAGTCGAACAGCCCCGGGGACTGCTCTCACGCGTCCGCATCAACCTCGGCGGCCGGAGGAAGTAGCAGCGGCGCAGCGAAGTGCTGAAGGGGTGGCAGCCATGTGGCTGCCA
>Ga0302314_10000103_pt1 | contig 140465 bp, 120 predicted proteins | sample III_Palsa_N2_3_FD_200533 | JGI IMG/M metagenome (GOLD analysis project Ga0302314, IMG submission 200533) | Peat permafrost microbial communities from Stordalen Mire near Abisko, Sweden - III_Palsa_N2_3 | ecosystem: Environmental > Terrestrial > Soil > Palsa > Peat permafrost | place: Sweden... | reverse complement strand
ACGCTGCAGCAATACTGGGACCGCCAGGGCTGCGCGCTTTTGCAACCGTACGATATGGAAGTCGGCGCGGGCACCTCGCACACGGCGACCTTCCTGCGCGCGATCGGCCCCGAGCCGTGGCGCGCCGCCTATGTGCAGCCGTCGCGCCGGCCCAAGGATGGCCGCTATGGCGAGAACCCGAACCGCTTGCAGCATTACTACCAATACCAGGTGGTGCTGAAGCCGGCGCCTGAGAACATTCTTGAGCTGTACCTCGGTTCGCTCGAAGCACTGGGCTTGAACCTGCAGCAGAACGACGTGCGCTTTGTCGAAGACGATTGGGAAAACCCGACGCTGGGCGCCTGGGGCCTGGGCTGGGAAGTCTGGTTGAACGGCATGGAAGTGACGCAGTTCACCTACTTCCAGCAAGTCGGCGGCCTCGATTGCAAGCCGGTGTTGGGTGAAATCACCTATGGCCTGGAGCGCCTGGCGATGTATCTGCAAGGCGTGGAAAACGTTTATGACCTGGTGTGGACCGAGTGGGAAGAAAACGGCGTGAAGAAGCAGTTGCATTACCGCGACGTGTTCCATCAGAACGAGGTCGAGCAATCGACCTATAACTTCGAATATTCGAACGCCGATTTCCTGTTTTCGCTGTTCACCAATTACGAAGCCGAAGCCAAGCGATTGCTCGAGATTCCGCTGGCCTTGCCGGCCTATGAAATGATCCTGAAGGCGGCGCACACGTTCAATCTGCTCGATGCGCGCGGGGCGATTTCCGTGACCGAGCGCGCCGCCTACATCGGCCGCATCCGCAACCTCTCGCGTAGCGTGGCGCAAGCTTATTTCGCCTCGCGCGAAGCCTTGGGCTTCCCGATGTGCGGCCCTGCCACGTTGGCAGCCTGATGTGAATACCGAAACCCATACCGTCATGAGTCAAACCCTGCTGATCGAATTGCTGACCGAAGAATTGCCGCCCAAGGCGCTGGCAAAACTCTCGGACGCCTTTGCCGCCGCCATCGAAGCGGGCCTGAAGTCGCGCGACCTGCTCGAAGCCGACGCCAAGTCTACGCCTTACGCCACGCCGCGCCGCCTGGCCGTTTCCATTACCGGCGTGCGCGAGCGTTCGCCCGACAAGGCGATCCGCGAGAAGGTGCTGCCGGTGACGGTAGCGCTCGACGCCGCCGGCAATCCGAGCGCGCCGCTGACCAAGAAGCTCGCTGCCCTGGCGCAAAGCGCGGGTGTGGCCGAGATCAAACTGACTGAACTCGAACGTGCTGCCGACGGCAAGGCCGAGAGCTTTTTCTACACCTACACCGCAGCCGGCAGCACACTGCAAGCCGGCCTGCAGGCGGCGCTCGAAGACAGCCTGACCAAGCTGCCGATCCCGAAGGTGATGAGCTACCAGCGGCCCGATGGCGAAACCGTGCAATTCGTGCGCCCGGTGCACAAGCTGATTGCACTGCACGGCGAGCACGTGGTGCCGATCGGCCTCCTCGGTTTGCAGGCAGGCCGCACAACGCTGGGCCACCGCTTCCTGGCGCAGGGCGAATTGACGCTGATGCATGCCGACGACTATGCCGCCGTGCTGGAACAGAACGGCAAGGTGATTGCCTCGGTGAGTGCGCGCAAGGAAAAGATCCGCGCGGCGCTGCTAGCGGCTGCTGGCGACGACAAGACGCTGATGCCCGAGAGCCTGTTGGACGAAGTCAATGCGCTCGTCGAATGGCCTGTGGTCTATGCCTGCCGGTTTGAAGAAGAATTTTTGGCCGTGCCGCAGGAATGCCTGATCCTGACGATGCAGACCAATCAGAAATATTTTGCGCTGACGGACGCTGCTGGCCGCTTGCGTTCGCGCTTTTTGATTGTCTCGAACATCGAGACGACGGACCCGCAGCACATCATCGGCGGCAATGAGCGCGTGGTGCGGCCGCGCCTGTCGGATGCCAAGTTCTTTTTTGAGCAGGACCAGAAGAAGACGCTGGCTTCGCGCCTGCCGAACCTGGCCAGCGTGGTGTATCACAACAAGCTGGGTAGCCAGGCTGAGCGCAGCACGCGCGTCACGACCCTGGCCGGCAAGATCGCTGGCGCGCTAGGCAACGACGTGAAGCTGGCCGAACGGGCTGCGCAATTGTCCAAGGCCGACTTGCTGACCGACATGGTTGGCGAATTTCCCGAGCTGCAGGGCATCATGGGCACCTACTATGCGCGCCACGACGGCGAGCCCGAAGAGGTTGCGCTGGCCGCATCGGAACATTATCAGCCGCGCTTTGCCGGCGATGCCTTGCCGGGCTCGAACGCCGGCACTGCCGTTGCGCTGGCGGACAAGCTCGAAACGCTGGTCGGCATCTGGGGCATCGGCTTGCAGCCGACCGGCGACCGCGATCCGTTCGCCTTGCGCCGCCATGCGCTGGGCATCTTGCGCATGCTGGTGGAGAAGCGCCTGCCGCTGTCGCTGAACACGCTGCTTGGCGATGCCGTTGCGCTCTTTGACGGCAACGCGCAATTCAAGAATCCGCAAGCCGAGGTGTTGAGCTTCCTTTACGATCGCCTGCGCGGCTTGCTGCGCGAGCGCGGCTATGCCGTCAACGAAATCGAAGCGGTGGTGGCGCAGCAGCCGGACCGGCTCGACAATATCCTGGAACGTCTGCAAGCGGTGACGGCCTTTGCCCAATTGCCCGAAGCCGAGGCGCTGGCCGCGGCCAACAAGCGCATCACCAATATCCTGAAGAAGAATGCCGAGGGTGAAATCGGCGCGGTCGTCGCAGACCGGCTGGTGGAACCGGCCGAGCAGGCGCTGTTTGCCGCGATGAACGCCTGCCGCCCCGAGATCGAGAGCGCTTATGCTCAGGGCGACTTCACCAGCACCCTGACGCGCCTGGCGCAATTGAGGAGCGGCGTCGACCAGTTCTTCGACAAGGTGATGGTGATGGCGGAAGACCACGCCTTGCGCGATAACCGTATTGCGCTGTTGTCTTCGCTGCACGAGATGATGAACCGCGTGGCGGATATTTCGAAGCTGGCAGCGTAGGCGCGGGATTGGAGTTAACATAGCGCAATGAAACTGATCATCCTGGACCGCGACGGCGTCATCAACCGCGACTCCGACGACTTCATCAAGTCGCCGGACGAGTGGATTCCGCTGCCCGGCTCGCTCGAGGCCATCGCGCGCTTGAACCAGGCCGGCTACAAGGTGGCGGTGGCGACCAACCAGTCGGGCATCGCGCGCGGGCTGTTTACGGTGCTGACCTTGAATGCGATCCACCAGAAGCTGCACACCAGCGCGCAGCAGATCGGCGCGCACGTCGATGCGATCTTTTTTTGCCCGCATGCCGCGGTCGATAATTGCGATTGCCGCAAGCCCAAGCCGGGCATGGTGCGCGCCATCGGCAAGCGTTTTGAAACTCCCTTGAAGGGTGTGCCCGTCGTCGGCGATTCGCTGCGCGATTTGCAGGCCGGCTATGTGCTTGGCTGCGCGCCCTACCTGGTGTTGACCGGCAAGGGCCAGAAGACCAGGGAAAAAGGCGGCCTGCCGCCGGGCACCCAAGTCTTCCCCGATCTGGCCGCCGTTACCGATTCCCTGCTTCGCCAACCCGAAGCGCCTTCCACCGGAGTGTAACCTTGCGATTCATGGCACTGCGTTCCCTGCTGTTCCTGTCCATCCTGGCTGCGGTCACGATTCCGTGGGCTTGCCTTTGCATTGTCTGCGCGCCGCTGCCCTACCGTGCACGCTACTACGTCACCTCGCGCTGGAATTTTTTCGCCATCTGGCTGGCCAAGGTGTTGTGCGGCATCCGCTACCAGATCAAGGGCTTCGAAAACCTGCCTGACACGCCGGTCATCCTGTTGTCCAAGCACCAGTCGGCCTGGGAGACCATTTTCCTGATCCGTGCCATGCCGCGCCCGCTGGTGTATGTGTTCAAGCGCGAATTGATCATGGTGCCGTTCTTCGGCTGGGCGCTGGGCTTGTTGCGCATGATTCCGATCGACCGCAGCAAGGGCAAGGATGCCTTTGCCGCCGTGGTGCAGCACGGACGCCGGCGCCTGGCTTCGGGCTTGTGGATCATCATGTTCCCCGAAGGCACGCGCACCCAACCGGGCAAGCAGGGCAAGTACAAGGCCGGCGGCACGCGCTTGGCGATCGAAACCAATACGCCGGTCGTGCCGATCGCCTTGAACTCGGGCGAGTGCTGGGGCAAGAATTCCTTCATCAAGAAGCCGGGCTTGATCACGGTGTCGATCGGCAAGCCGATTGTGCCGTCCGGCGAAGATCCGACGGCGCTCGTCAAAAAAGTCGAAAATTGGATAGAATCGGAAATGCGTGTTATTTCTCCGCACCTTTATAACGGCACTAGTGAAACAGCTACTTCGACGCAAGTATCAGCCTGACCCGAGCCAGCTTGCGCTGCCGTTGGACTTCTTTTTCCCTGAGCCGGCGGCGACGCCGGCTGTAGAAACGCCGAATCACACGCCGAATCACACGCCGGACCGCACTTTCGACCGGCTTCCGGTTGCGCCGGTCACCCCTCCCGAAGCAAAGCCCCGGGCTGCGCCTGCGCCCGGCATGCGCCGCATCCAGTTGCAGGAACATGCGCTGGACTATCGCCTGATACGCTCGAAGCGCCGCTCCATCGGCTTTTTGATCGACGAGGAGGGCTTGCGCATCACGGCGCCGAAATGGGTCACGCTGGCCGAGATCGATCTCGCCATCCGCGAAAAGCAGCGCTGGATTTTCAGCAAGTTGAACGAGCAGCGCGAACGCTATTCGAAACGCCTGCAGCCCACGCTGCAATGGCAGGATGGCGCGACGCTACCTTATCTTGGGCGCGACATCACGCTATGCATCCGGCCCGGCCATGCGGGCGGGGTGAGCTTCGACGACACGACAATGGAATTGACGGTCTCGCTGCCGGCTGACGCCAGCGAGCAGCAATTGAAGGACCGCGTGCTGGGCTGGCTGCAATTGCGCGCCAAGGCGATCTTTGCCGAACGCTTGCCGCTGTATGCCGAGAAGCTGGCCGTGCGCTATCGTTCGTTTGCGCTGTCTTCGGCCACGACGCAATGGGGTTCCTGCACCGCCGACGGCAAGATCCGTCTGAACTGGCGCCTGATCCACTTCTCGCTGCCGCTGATCGATTATGTGATCGCGCATGAATTGTCGCACCTGCGCGAGATGAACCACAGCCCGCGTTTCTGGGCCACGGTGCAGTCGGTGTTCCCTGAATTCCAGGAAGCGCGCAAGGCCTTGCGCGAGCATGTGCCGGATTCCTTGCCCGCCTTCTAACCTTGCGCTTTTAGGTTCTGGCTTCGAGCCAGCGGCTGCGGTCCTTCAAGGGGGAAGCGCCGAACAGCCTTCCATATTCGCGCGAAAATTGCGACGGGCTTTCGTAGCCGACCTTGTGCGCCGCCTGCGCCACGTCGATGTCGCCGACCAGGATCAGCCGGCGCGCTTCCTGCAGGCGCAAATGCTTCTGGTATTGCAGCGGGCTCATGGCGGTGATGCTTTTGAAATGCTGGTGGAACGAGGACACGCTCATGTGCACGCCGCCGGCGAGGTCCTGCACGCGCAAGGGTTCGATGTAGTGCTGGCGCAGCGTGTCGATGGCCTTGGCGATGCGGTGCGTATGGCTATCCTTCAATGCCAGCTGGCGCAGCCGCGTGCCCTGGCCGTTCATCAGCAGGCGATAGAAAATCTCGCGCTTGATCATGGGCGCGAGGATCGGAATGTCGCGCGGCGCATCCAATAGCCGCAGCAGCCGCAGGGCCGAATCGAGCAGGGCCGGGAATAGCCGGTTGACGTACAGTCCGCGCGAATCGACCAGCGACAGCGGCACGGGCAGGTTTTCGTCGAGGATCAGGTCGCCCAGCATGGCGACGTCGAGCTCGAGCCGCATGCCGAGATAGGGCCGCGTCGGGCTGGCTGTGATCACCTCGGCCAGCACCGGCAGATCGACCGAGGTGACCATGTAATGCAGCGGATCGTAGCGGTATTCCTCGCCGCCGAACCAGAGCCGCTTTTCGCCTTGGGCAATGACGGCGAACGAGGGAATCTGGATGCCGTGATGCGGCGCGGTGGCGCGCTGGATGCGGTGGATGCACAGGCCGGGAATGGGCGTGGCGACCGTGCCTTCCAGATCCGGCCCGGTCAGGCGGTCGAGCAACAAGGCCAGTTCGCTGCGCTCGTCTCCGGCGCGCTGTACATCATCACGCTGTGCATCGTCATTATCGGCTTGCAGGGGTTGGGTCGCCATCTCGTTCATTGTGATCCTGTGGATGCAAAGCAGTGTATGCGCCAGCCGCAATTTGCCTAAGGGCAAAAACTGCCGAACGGAGAATTAGGCAAGAAAACGCGAGGATCGCATCACATGCCGGGCTGCAGTTGAGAGCATACTGCTTGCCAGACTTCGCTGCACGCGGCCCCCGATTTTTCCATTCTTTCCATTCGCGCGCGGCAATACCTCTAAGGAGATCACACCATGCGTTACAGAAAATTCGGCAATACCGGCTTGTTCGTGTCAGAACTCTGCCTGGGCACGATGACCTTCGGCGGCCAGGGTGAAATATGGAGCAAGATCGGCGACTTGCAGCAGAGCGAATCCAACAGGCTGATTGCCCGTTCGCTTGAAGCCGGGATCAATTTCATCGACACGGCCGATGTCTATTCCGAAGGCAAATCGGAAATCATCGTCGGCCAGGCCTTGAAGGATTTGAAGGTGGCGCGCGACAGCGTGGTGGTGGCGACCAAGTTCTTCGGCCAGACCGGCTCGAACGGCGCCAATGCGCGCGGCGGCACGCGCTATCACATATTGAATGCGGCCGAGGCCAGCCTGAAGCGCCTGCAGCTCGATCATATCGATCTGTACCAGATGCACGGCTTCGATCCGGCCACGCCGATCGAGGAGACACTGCGCGCGCTGGAAACGCTGGTGCAGCGCGGCGACGTGCGCTATGTCGGCGTATCGAACTGGGCGGCATGGCAGATCATGAAGGCGCTGGGGATTTCCGAGCGGCTCGGCATTGCGCGTTTCGAATCGCTGCAGGCATATTACACGGTGGCCGGGCGCGACCTGGAACGTGAAATCGTTCCGTTGTTGAAGAGCGAGGACGTGGGCTTGATGGTGTGGAGCCCGCTGGCCGGCGGCTTCCTGAGCGGCAAGTATGGGCGCGACACCAAGCCGACCGATGGCAGCCGCCGTACCACGTTCGACTTTCCGCCGATCGACGTCGAGCGGGCTTACGATTGCGTCGACGTCATGCGCGGCATTGCCGAGGCGAAGAAGGTGTCGGTGGCGCAGATTGCGCTGGCGTGGCTGCTGCATCAGAGCGCGGTGACCTCGGTCATCATCGGCGCCAAGCGCGTTGACCAGTTGGACGACAACATTGCCGCGACCAAGGTCAGTTTGGGCAAGGAAGAGTTGGCCGCGATCGACAAGGCCAGTGCTTTGGCTAGTGAATACCCTGGCTGGATGTTCGAGCGCCAGGGTGCGTATCGCGCTGAACAACTGAAGGCCTCAAAAGCTTGAGCAATGCGCTTGAGGTATGATTCCTGCATCGATCCACGCCCGCTTGATGGGCGTGGAGTATGCACATAGGGAATCGACATGAAATATCTGCACACGATGGTGCGCGTCACCGATCTGGAAGCCTCACTGCGCTTTTACCGCGATGCGCTTGGGCTGGAAGTGCTGCGCCAGCGGGAATATCCGCAAGGCCGCTTCACGCTGGTGTTCCTGGCGGCACCGGGCGACGCTGACGCGCAGGTCGAGCTGACCTACAACTGGGACCCGGAAGCCTACACCGGGGGGCGTAACTTCGGTCACCTGGCTTATCGCGTCGACGACATTTACGCCACCTGCCGCCGGCTGCAAGAGCACGGTGTGACGATCAACCGCCCGCCGCGTGATGGGCATATGGCGTTTGTGCGTTCGCCGGACAATATCTCGATTGAGTTGCTGCAGGCGGGTGAGGCGTTGGAGCCGGCTGAGCCTTGGAAGTCGATGGCGAATATCGGCAGTTGGTAAAACTCCTGCGCCGCTTAACTCCCCTCTCCCGCCGGCGGGCGAGGGGAGCCAGGCCGGCGCACTTATTTGACGCCGGTGCGCACCCCGTCATTTCGATTTCGATCAAGCCGCTCGACATCAACGAGCCGCCTACCTCGCGAGATTCGCCAACGCCACGAATTGTTCAAGCGGCACAGTCTCCGGTCGCGCCTGCGGGTCGACGCCGGCGTCGATCAATTGATTTTCCGTGAACAGGCCCGAGAGGCAGTTGCGGATCACCTTGCGTCGTTGCGAAAACGCCTGCTGCACCACTTTTTCCAGCTTCGCTTCTTCGCAGGCCAGCGGCGCTGCCTTCGGGATCATGCGCACGATGGCCGAATCGACCTTGGGCGGCGGATCGAATGCTGTGGGCGGCACGACGAACAGCAGTTCGATGTGGTAGCGCCATTGCAGCATGACCGAGAGCCGGCCATAGGTCTTGCTGCCCGGCTCGGCCGCCATGCGTTCGACCACTTCCTTTTGCAGCATGAAGTGCTGATCCTGCACATGGGACGATAGTTGCGTCAGGTGGAATAGCAAGGGGCTGGAGATGTTGTACGGCAGGTTGCCCACCACGCGCAGCTTTTGTCCTGCCGGCACCGGGATTTGGGTGAAGTCGAATTTCAGCGCGTCGGCCGAATGCACCACCAGGCGTTCGGCGTCGAATTGCTGGTTCAGGCGCGTCACCAGGTCGCGGTCGAGTTCGACCACGTGCAATTGACGCACGCGTTCGAGGATCAGGCGCGTCATGGCGGCCAGGCCGGGGCCGATTTCGACCATGGCGTCCCCAAGCTGCGGATCGATTGCGGCGATGATGTCGTGCAGTACGCCATCGTCGGTCAGGAAGTTTTGGCCGAAGCGTTTGCGGGCGATATGTTTCATGCTTTGGATTGCGCCATGTGTGCCGCCGTGCGGATCGCCGCGATCATGCTGCCGTGGTCGGCATGGCCCACGCCTTTGGCAGCCAGGTCGAGCGCGGTGCCGTGGTCGACCGAGGTGCGGATGATGGGCAGGCCGAGCGTGATGTTGACGCCGTGGCCGAAGCTGGCGAACTTCAATACCGGCAAGCCCTGGTCGTGGTACATGGCCAGCACGCAATCGGCTTGTTCGAGATATTTGGGCTGGAACAGCGTATCGGCCGGGTAAGGGCCGGAGGCGGCGATGCCCGCCGCCTTGGCTGCGTCAATGGCAGGCGTGATGACGCCGATCTCTTCGCGTCCGAGATAGCCGCCCTCGCCCGCGTGCGGGTTCAGGCCGGTGACGAGAATGCGCGGCGCGGCGATGCCGAACTTGCTTTTCAGGTCGGCGTCGATGATGGAGAGGATGCGCAGCAGGGTGTCGCGGTTCAATGCCGCCGGCACGTCTTTCAGCGGCAGGTGCGTCGTGGCCAGGGCTACGCGCAGCATCGGTTCGCCGCCGGCCAGCATCATGACCACCTGTTCGGTTGCGGTTTGCTGCGCCAGGTATTCGGTATGGCCCGAAAACGGCACGCCGGCGTCGTTGATCGTGCTCTTTTGCAGCGGGGCGGTGACGATGGCATCGACCCAGCCTGCCTGCGCCGCTTCGATGGCGATGTCGAGCGTCTGCAACACGCTGCGGCCGTTCTTCGCATCAAGCCTGCCCGGCACCACGACTTCGTTCAACGGGCAATCGATGACGGCGATGCGCTCGCGGCCGAAGTCGGGCAAGCCTCCATTGCGCACGGCGGCCAAGGAGGTGGCGACCAGGTTGATCGCCGGGTCGATGGCGTTGGCGGTCAGGGATAGGAAAGCGGCGTCGCCGATCAGGATGCAATCGGCTTCATCACGCAACTGCCAGGCGGCACGGATGGAAATATCGGGCCCGATGCCGGCCGGCTCGCCGCAAGTGACGGCGAGCCTGGGCCGGGTCGTCAAGCCCACAGGACGATCACTTGCCGTCATCCCGGAATTCGACGTAGGCGCGGTCGCGCAGGCTGCGCGTCCAGTCCTGCGTGGCTTCTTCCATCTTGCGGTCGCGGATGGCGGCGCGCGCCAGCAGGCGTTGGCGTTCTTTCGATACGTCGTCGGTCTTGCGCTCGACCACCTGGATCAGGTGGAAACCGTATTGCGTCTGCACCGGCTCGCTGATTTCACCGACTTGCAGCGCGTCCATCGCTTTCTCGAATTCGGGGGCGGTGTCGCCAGGGTAGACCCAGCCGATGTCGCCGCCCTTGGAGGCCGACAAGTCGTTCGAATACAGCTTGGCCAATTCCTCGAAGGTGGCCGACTTGTTGATCAGGCGCTCGCGCAGGTCGTTCAACTTGCGCTTGGCTTCGACGTCGGTCACGACCTGGTTGACCTTGATCAGGATATGGCGCGCATGGGTTTGCACCACGGCATTGGCCGGGGTCGTCGTGCCGCCGCGCAGGGGGCTGGCCGTGCGCTTGCCGACCAGCTTGACGATGTGGAAGCCGTTGGCGCTCTTGACCACACCCGATATTTCGCCTTCCTTCAGTTGGCCGACCGCATCCAAGAACAATTGCGGCAGGCGGTCCTGGATGCGCCAGCCGAGGTCGCCGCCTTGCAGCGCATCGCCGGCGTCGGAATAGGTGGCGGCGATCTTGGTGAAGTCGGCGCCGCCCTTCAATTGGCGCAGCAGGTCTTCGGCCTTGTTGCGGCGTGCGGCGATCTGTTCGGCGGTGGCGTTTTCCGGAATCCCGATCAGGATGTGGGCCAGGTCGAGTTCCTGTTGTGCCGCGGCGCCGGTGCCGTTTTGCGCGGCGATGTAGTTGTCGACTTCCGATTCGGTCGGCTGGATGCGGCTTTCCACTTCGCGTTCGCGCACGCGCTGCATCAGGATTTCGTCGCGGATGGTTTCGCGGAAGCGGCCGAAAGGCGTGCCTTCACGCTCGACCTGGTCGCGGAATTGCTGCAGGCTCATCTTGTTGTTTTCGGCAATGCGGGCCAGCGAGCGGTCGAGCGTCAGATCGTCGACGCGCAAGCCGTCTTCCTTGGCGGTCTGCAGTTCGCAGCGCTCGATGATCATGTGTTCCAGCACCTGCTTGCGCAATTCCGCGGCCGGCGGCAGCGGTACGTTCTGCGCCCGCATGTTCTTCTCGACGAAGGCTATGCGCTGATCCAGATCGCTCTTCGTGATGACGTCGTCGTTGACCACGACGACGATGGAGTCGGCCAGCTCGGACTTGACGCGCGGCTTGGCGGTTGGCGTTGCTGCGGGTGCTGCAGCAGGCGTTGCCGCCGGGGCCGCGGCCGGTTTCTCCGTTGGTGCAGCAGCAGCCGGCGCCGCGTTCTGCGCCAGCGCGCTCCCGGCACAGCCGAGTGCGCCGCACAGTGCGATCAGTGCCAGCTTCAATTTCGGAGTCATCATGTTGCCCATTTGCTCATCCCAAAAAAATCATCAAGTATTACGGTGTATAAGGTTGCCCAGGCCGAGCCGCCTGGTTGACGGGCTGGTAGCCCGGCACGTACAGACGCATCTCTTCCAGTGCGTTCGACCCCAACTGCGCGAACCCGTTTAGCTCAAGCTGAAAAAATGTCGAGGTTGAGGAGATGTTGGTTGCGGTCTGGATATGCTGGCCGCCGAAACGGAATACCCAGCAATCGGCCTTGTATTCGAGTCCGAGCAGGCCCTGCACGATCTTGTGATCGGGAATCGAATAATCGACGCGGCCTACAGCATACCAGCGGTCGAGGATGGGCCACTGTCCGGAGGTGTCGAATTGCTGAATTTGGTTCGGCAGATCGCGAATATATTGCAGATTCAGCAATTTCTTCGAGGCCGGCTGCCAGCGGATGATGGCATTGGTCTGATTCAGGCCGTGATTGCTTTCACTGTAGTCAAGGTCCAGGCTGGCGCTCAACTGGGCGCTGAATTTGCCTGCGGCGGAAAACAGCAGGTCGGAATTCGAGTTGATGGTGGTGGCCGTCGGATCATCGATCGCGGGCAATGTCACGCGTTGGTCGATGAAGGAAAAGCGCTGGCCGATGGCGAAACGCGCGCGCTCTTCGCCATTGTCTTCGAGGAAGCGCGTGGTGACGGCCGCCGTCACCTGGTTGGCGTCGCCGATGCGGTCGCCGCCGACAAAGCGGTTCTCGGAAAACAATTGCGCGTAGCTGATGTCGGCGACGGCGGTGTCGAAGTCCGGGATCAGGCTCTGGTCGCGATACGGCGTGCGCACGTAGAACAGGCGCGGCTCCAGGGTCTGGGTGAATTCATGGCCGAACAGGTTGGTTTCGCGGTCGAAGATCAACCCGGTATCGAGCGAGACCGTCGGCAGCGCGCGCGTGATCTGCGACGGCGTGCCGTCGGCCTGGTCCTGCAGCTCATACTTGGTGAACGAAAACGAAACCTTGGGCGTAAAAAATCCCGAGGTCCAGATGACGGGGAAGGACAGACGCGGGGTCAGCGTATAGCGGTCGCCCTCGACCACGTCCGGCTCATAGAAGCGCACGGCGTCCGAATCGAGCGACCAGTCGAACCCGCCGGCCACGTTCTGCTGGCCGGCGTGCAACACCAATTGCGGCAGACGGTCGTAAGGCTGGACCACGGGCGCCAGCGGGTCTTGCAAGACCTGGTAGCCGGTGGTGCGCAAGGTGACCTGCCAGTCCGGCTGGCTGTATGTCAGCGCTATGTCGCGGCCCAGCAGGCGCTGCGATGCGGCCGTGATCGAGCGCGTGAAGTCGTTCGGATAGTTGTCGTCCGACGCGGCGTTGAAGTTCCAGCTCAAATTCCAGTTCGGTGCCAAGGTCTCGGTGTGAATCGAGCTGATGGCCCAACGATTGGTGTCGGTGACGTTGTCGTGCGGCAGGAATTCGAGCTTGGTCTCGCCGGAATAGGTCGGCTCGAGATAACGCATGTCGGCGCCGAGCTGGAGGCCGCGCTCGGTGATCAGGTCGGGGTATAACGTCAAATCGCGGTTGGGCGCGATATTCAAGTAATAGGGCGTCTCCACCACCAGGCCGCCGCGGTTCGAGCCGCCCACCGTCGGCGCCAGGAAGCCCGACTTGCGCGCGTCCGACAACGGAAAGGGCATTTCCGGCGCCCACAGGATGGGCCAATCCTTGAAATACACCACGGCGTCTTCCGCCGTGCCGGCGTCGCGCCCGCGATCGAGGTCCATGGTCGAGGACTTGAGATACCAGTCCGGGTCGGGCATGTCGCAGGTGCTGTAGGTGCCCTTGATGACCTTGGCCTTGTCCTCGCCGACGAAGTCGATGCGCTGGCCCACGCCTTGGGCATTGTTGGAGGACAGGTGATACGTCAGGTTCTGGATGTAGCCGAGCTGCGTATCCATGCGCAGCTTCATCTCGTCGCCGGTATAGAGGTCGCCGAAGCGCGTCAGGCGCACGTTCTGGTAGGCCTCGATCTGGTCTTCGACGACGCGGTAGACGCCGCGGTCGGCCGTCACTTCGGTATTGCATTGGGTCAATTCGACGTTGTCGTCGAAATACATCACCCGGTCCGGACTGCCGCTCATGTGGTCGGCGGTGCCGGTCTGCACGCAGTTTTTTTCATCCTTGCGCTTGCGGGTGATCGGCGGCGTGCTCGCCAGGATGGGCATTTGCGGGCTGAACAGCGCCGGCGCGGCGCTCTGCGGGGGCACCGGCAAGGCCTGCTGGGGCGACGACTGGACGCTGTCGTCAGCGGCCGGCTGACCGGTCGGCGCCGGCGCTTGCGGCTGATCGTCGGCCCAGGCAGGCGCCGACAACGCGGCCAGGATGGCGGCAGTCAGGGGGAGCAGGCGTGGTGATGCAGGGAATGCCGGAAACCAGGTCATGAAGTCAGGGGAGTTAGGCCAACGGTATGTTCAGGCGATTTTTTAAGAAGCTGTTGCGAAATTTTCCTGGCTAGGCGCGACGACGAAGACGGTACGACTGTACGGCAAGGAGGAGCAACAACGCCAGGGTAATTTCGCAACAGCTTGTGTCTAATCCCTTATTATATGGGAACTCTTTATCCAGAATCGCATTCCCCAGGTCTCTTGATGTCATTATCGCTCCCCCACGACGCCCGTTTTAGTCAATTAAACAACTGGCTGGCCGGTTTGCCGGCTTTATCGCTGAAACTTGAATCGATCCGCCCGGCGTCAAACGATGCCAGTTTCCGCCGTTATTTTCGCCTCGACACGGTCGATGGCGGCAGCCTGATCGCGGTCGATGCCCCGCCCGAGCGCGAAAACGTGCCGGCCTATATCCAGGTGGCGCAATTGTTCGACGGTGCCGGCGTCACGGTGCCCAAGGTCCTGGCGCAGGATCTGGCCAACGGATTCCTGGTCGTCAGCGACCTCGGCAATGCCACTTACCTGAACCAGTTGAACCCCGATAGCGCCACCAAACTCTATGTCGATGCGCTCGACGCGCTGGTCATGATACAGGTGCACAGCCAAAGCGGGGTGCTGCCGGAATACGATCGCGAATTCCTGCTGCGCGAACTGAACATCTTCACCGAGTGGTATGTGGGCAAGCATTTGGGCGTCACGCTCTCCGAGGCGCAAAACAAGACCTTGCAGGGGGTGTTCGACGCCCTCCTGGCCAATATCCTGGCCCAGCCGCAGGTGTGGGTACACCGCGACTACCATTCGCGCAACCTGATGGTGCTGCCCAAGGGCAATCCCGGCATCCTCGACTTCCAGGATGCGCGCTACGGCCCGATCACCTATGACGCCGTGTCGCTGCTGCGCGACGCCTACATCCAATGGGACGAGGAAGTGGTGCTCGACCTGGCGATCCGCTACTGGGAACGCGCCAAGCGCGCCGGCCTGCCGGTTGCGCCCGGCGTCGATACCTTTTACCGCGATTTCGAATTCACCGGCTTGCAGCGCCACCTGAAGATACTGGGCATCTTCGCCCGGCTCTCTCACCGCGACGGCAAGGATGCCTATCTCAAGGACTTGCCGCTGGTGATGACTTACGTGCGCAATACTGCCGGGCGTTACAAACCGTTGAAGCCGTTGCTGCTGCTGCTGGATCAGCTGGAAGGCAGCGCGGCCAAAGTTGGATATACATTCTGATGAGTGCTTCCAGAGATCGTAGCGAGCGGCCGATGGCGGCCCCGTCCAATGTCGGATCGAGAAGCGCAACCGGTGAAGCAGGGGTTTCGTGCGGGCCGCGCAAGGCAAGCATGCTTCTCGCCTGCGTAACGACCGACGCCTGCAAGCGTCGGGCTATCGGCAGGTACGGTGAGCATCGCAGGCCCGAGATTGGCGAATTTTCCAAACTCTGCAGTAGACTTATGGACGCGCTCTGATGAAAGCCATGATATTCGCAGCGGGCTACGGGAAGCGCATGCAGCCCTTGACCGACGACTGCCCCAAGCCCTTGCTGAAAGTACGCGGACGGCCGCTCATCACCTGGCAAATCCTGAACCTGGTGCGCGCCGGCATCACCGAAATCGTGATCAACCATTCGCGCCTGGGCCACATGATCGAAGAAGAACTGGGCGACGGCTCGAAGTATGGTGCGCGGATCGCGTATTCGGCCGAGGAAGAACCGCTGGAAACCGCCGGCGGCATTGCGCAGGCGCGCCATCTGCTGGGCGATGAGCCCTTCGTCGCGGTGTCGGGCGACATCTATTGCCCGCATTTCGATTTCGAGCAGGTCAAGACCGTGCTGGAGGAAAACGATCCGTGGGGCAACCCGCTCCCGGCGGACAAGCGCGACGTGGCGTGGCTTTATCTCGTGCCCAATCCCGATTTCCACCCCGGGGGCGACTTTGCGCTGCACAGCTTTTCGATCGCCAATGAAGGCGAGCCGCGCTACACCTTCGGCAACATCGGGGTGTATCGCCCCGAGATATTCGGCGCCATCGTGCCCGGACAACACGGCAAGCTCGCGCCCATCCTGCGCGCGTATGCCGATCGCGGCCAGGTCGGCGGCGAACTCTACCGCGGCCTGTGGCACAACGTCGGTACCCCCGACCAGTTGGCCCAATTGAATACCCCCCTCAATGGAAAAAGCGGAACATGACTCAATTCTCCGAACGGCGCGCACGGCTGATCGCGCAAATGCAGGCGTTGGGCGGCGGCGTGGCCGTCATCCCCACCGCAGCTGAAGCCATGCGCAACAGCGATGCCGACTACGCTTACCGCCACGACAGCCATTTCTATTACCTGAGCGGCTTTGCCGAGCCGGACGCCGTGCTGGTATTGATTGCGGACGAGCAGCCGACTTCGGTGCTGTTCTGCCGCGACAAGGACAAGGAACGCGAAATCTGGGACGGCCACCGCTACGGCCCGGAAGGCGCGAAGGAAGCGTTCGGCTTCGATGCCGCATTTTCCATCGCCAAGCTGGACGAAGAAATGGCCGAGATCCTGTCCGACGCGCCGGCGCTGTTTTACGGCATCGGACGCGATGCCAAACTCGAGACGCGGGTGCAATCCTGGCTTGCTGCCGTACGCGCCAAATCGCGCAGCGGCGTGCAGGCGCCGGCGCAATTCCATGACGTCCTGCCCTTGATCGATGAGATGCGCCTGTTCAAGGATGATGCCGAGGTAGCCTTGATGCGCCGCGCTGCCGCGATCTCGTCGGGCGCGCACGCGCGTGCCATGCGCGCCTCGCGCCCCGGCGTGCACGAATATGAAATCGAGGCCGAGCTGTTGCACGAATTCCGCCGCTGCGGCTCGCCCGCGCCGGCCTACAATTCCATCGTCGCCGCCGGCGCCAACGCCTGTGTGCTGCACTATCCGGCGGGGTCTGCCGAGGCCCGGGACGGCGACCTGATCCTGATCGACGCGGGCTGCGAGTACGGCAGCTATGCTTCCGACATCACGCGCACCTATCCGGTCAACGGCACGTTCAGCAAGGCGCAAAAAACGCTGTATGAAATCGTGCTGGCTTCCCAGGCGGCCGCCATCGATGCCGTCAAGCCGGGCCGGCGCTTCATCGATCCGCACAATGCCGCGCTTGCCGTGCTGGTGCAAGGCATGCTCGATACCGGCTTGCTCGACAAGGGCAAATACGCCTCGCTCGATGAGGCCATCGCCAGCAACGACTACCGGCGCTTTTACATGCACCGCACCAGCCACTGGCTGGGCATGGACGTGCACGATGTGGGCGATTATTACGAGGCGACGGAAAAAGAAGCCGGTGGCGCCAAGGCCTGGCGCGTGCTCAAGCCGGGCATGGTCTTGACCGTCGAGCCCGGTCTCTATGTGCGGCCGGCCGACGACGTGCCCGAGCAATACTGGAATATCGGCATCCGCATCGAGGATGACGTCCTGGTGACGCGCGACGGTCATGAAGTGTTGAGCCATGCGGCGCCCAAGACCGTGGGCGAGATAGAAATGTTGATGCAAGGCCGATGAGCGACGTCGACGTCGCCATCTGCGGCGCCGGCCCTGTCGGGCTGGCGGCGGCGCTGCTGCTGGTGCACCATGGCGTGGCGCCGGGGCGCATCGCCGTTCTTGATGCCAAGAGCGCGGAACAGGCTGCGGCAGACCCGCGCTCGATCGCGATCTCCTACGGCAGCCGGCAGATCCTTGAACAACTTGGCACGTGGCCCATCGCTGCCGATGCGATTCACCAGATTCACGTCTCGCGCCGCGGTCACTTCGGCCGCACGCTGATCGAGCGCGAGGAAATGCAGGTGCCGGCGCTGGGTTACGTCACGCGCTATGGGGCGCTGACGGCAGCGCTTGGTGCTGCCGCCGAGCGTGCCGCGATTCCCGTTCTGCGGCCGGAAAAAGTCGAACGCATCGACGAAGCCGATGACGCCGTGACGCTGACGCTCTCCGGCGGCGCGCTACGGGCGGGTCTCGCCATCCAGGCCGAAGGCGGCCTGTTCGACGAGCAAGAGGACAAGGGCCTGCGCCGCGACTATGCGCAAAGCGCCGTGGTGGCGCAGGTGTGGTGCAGCACGCCGGTGGCGCAGCGCGCGTTCGAGCGTTTCACCGAAGAAGGCCCGCTGGCGCTGCTGCCGCAAGACGGCGGCTACGCGCTGGTGTGGTGCGTGCGTCCGGCGCATGCGGAGGGCTTGCTGGCGCTGTCCGATGCCGAATTCCTCAAGGCCCTGGGTGTGGCCTTCGGTACGCGCGTTGGCAGCTTCACGCGCGCCACCAAGCGCCATGCCTTCAGCCTGGGTTTGCATGCGCGCGCGGCGGCGTCAAGACGCACGGTTGCCATCGGCAACGCCTCGCAAACCTTGCATCCGGTGGCGGGACAGGGACTCAACCTCGGCCTGCGCGATGCGGTGGTGCTGGCGCATTGCCTGCGCGACGGCTTGACGCCGGCGTCGTTGGCAGGCTTTGTGCAACGACGCGACTCGGACCGCAAGCTGACGATACGGTTGACCGATACGATGGCGCGCATTTTTGCCAGCGCACCGGATGGTTCGCTCTCGCAGGGCTTGCTTGGGGCCTCGCTTGGGGTCATCGATTTGCTGAAGCCGGCCAAGGAGATGCTGGCGGAGCAGATGATGTTTGGTTGGCGCTGATTAGCGTAGGTTGGTGCTGAGCGCAAGCGAAGCCCAGCATTGTGAGGCTGCACTATCGCAAGTGTTGAATTGGCGCGCAGATGTTGGGCTTCGCTTGCGCTCAGCACCAACCTACCGTTGAATCAAATCACTGTATTTGCGCGGATCGCCGCGCGCCAGATCGACCGGGTACTTGACGCGGTTGAGTTCGATCTTCTCGAGCAAGGCTTGATATAGATCGACGTCGAGCCGGTCGGCCAGTTGAATCAGATAGGCCAATACGTCGGCCATTTCAAAGCGCACTTCCCTGAGCTTGGCAGTGCCCAGTTCGTCCTTTTCGCCGTTGGCCAGCCACTGGAACGGCTCGAGCAATTCGGCAGCCTCGACGCTCAAGGCTGCCGCCAAGTTCTTCGGCGTGTGGAACTGTTCCCAGTCGCGCTCGACGGCGAATTGGCGCAGCAGCGCGCGCAGTTGCTGCAATTCGCTCTGCGCCGGTTCGCTCATCGCATCAGGCCTTCAGGGCCGTCAGCACTTCGTCGAGCATTTTCTTGGCGTCGCCGAACAGCATGCGGTTGTTCTCTTTGTAGAACAAGGGATTGTCGACACCCGCGTAACCTGAAGCCATGCTGCGCTTCATGACGATGGAGGTCTTGGCCTTCCACACTTCGAGGACCGGCATGCCGGCGATCGGCGAGGTCGGGTCTTCCTGCGCCGCCGGGTTGACGATGTCGTTGGCGCCGATGACCATGGCGACGTCGGCGCCGGGGAAGTCTTCGTTGAGCTCATCCATTTCGAACACGATGTCGTACGGCACCTTGGCTTCCGCCAGCAGCACGTTCATGTGGCCCGGCATGCGGCCTGCCACGGGGTGGATGCCGAAGCGCACCTTGATGCCCTTTTCGCGCAAGACCTTGGTGATTTCGTAGACCGTGTGCTGCGCCTGGGCCACCGCCATGCCGTAGCCCGGCACGATGATGACGTCTTTCGCTTCGCGCAGCAGCTCGGCCGTCTCGGCTGCCGTTATGGGCGCGACTTCGCCGGCGGGCGCGCTGGCGTCGCCTTTGGCTGCCGGGGTACCTCCGCCGCTGCCGAAGCCGCCTGCGATCACGCTGATGAAGTTGCGGTTCATGGCGCGGCACATGATGTAGGACAGGATTGCGCCGCTTGATCCAACCAGTGCGCCGACCACGATCAGCACGTCGTTCGACAGCATGAAGCCGGTGGCCGACGCGGCCCAGCCGGAGTAACTGTTGAGCATCGACACCACCACCGGCATGTCGGCGCCGCCGATGGCCATCACCATGTGGACGCCGAACAGCAGCGACACCACCGTCATCACGATCAGGGCCGTCATGCCGTCGTGCGGGGTTTCGGCATGCAGGAACGCGTAGCCGAAATAAATCACCACCAGCAAGGCGATCAGGTTCAGCACGTGACGCCCCGGCAGAAGCAGCGGCTTGCCGCCGATGCGGCCCGAGAGTTTGCCGAAGGCGATCACCGAACCGGCCAGCGTGACTGCGCCGATCAGGATGCCGACGTAGATTTCGACTTCGTGAATGGTTTGTTCCGCGCCGACCTGTATGCCCGATTCCGGCCCGATGTAGTTGGCGAAACCGACCAGCATCGCGGCCAGGCCGACCATGCTGTGCATGAAGGCGACCAGTTCGGGCATTTGCGTCATCTGCACCGTGCGTGCCAGATAGACGCCGATGCCGCCGCCGACCACGATCGCACCGGCGATCCAGGGCAAGCCGGCCGAGCTCACGTGCGGACCGGCGATCGTGGCCAACATGGCAATGAGCATGCCGATAATGCCGTACAGGTTGCCGCGGCGCGCCGTTTCGGCATTGGACAAGCCGCCCAGGCACAGGATGAAGAAGATGGTGGCGCCGACGTAGGCGATGGTTGCGAGGCTATCCGACATAATTTTTCTTCCTTATTTGCGGAACATCGCCAGCATGCGCTGGGTCACGGCGAAGCCGCCGAACATGTTGATCGCCGCCAGCACGATGCCGCCGAAGGCCAGCCAGCGTACCCACGATTCGGGTTCGGCACCGCCCAGAGGCGGCGCAATCTGCACCAGCGCACCGATGGCGATGATGCTGGAGATCGCATTGGTCACGCTCATCAGCGGCGTGTGCAGCGCCGGCTTGACGTTCCACACCACCATGTAACCGATGAAGCAGGCCAGCACGAACACGGTGAAGTGCGGCAGGAACACGGCTGGCGCATTGGCGCCGATGAACCAGAACAGCAAGGCGCCGATGCCGAACACGACGGCCAGCGTGGAACCCTTGGTCGGCTCGCTCGGCGCACCGTGGGCCGGCGCCTTGGGCATGGCAGCTGCGGGCTTGGCCTGCGCCGGGGCTGCGGCCGAAAGCTTGGGCGCCGGCGGCGGCCAGGTGACGTTGCCTTCCTTGACCACGGTGGTGCCGCGCAAGACATCATCTTCCATGTTGACGTTGATGATGCCATCCTTGGTCTTGCACAATTCTTCGGACAGGCGGAACAGGTTGGTGGCATACAGCGTGCTGGCCTGCTTGGCCAGGCGGCTGGCGAGATCGGTGTAGCCGATGATGGTCACGCCGTGCTTGACGACGACCTGGCCCGGCTCTGTCAGCTCGCAATTGCCGCCCTGCTCGGCCGCCATGTCGACGATCACGCTGCCCGGCTTCATCGATTCGACCATCGCTGCCGTGATCAGGCGCGGCGCCGGCTTGCCGGGAATCAGCGCGGTGGTGATGATGATGTCGACCTCGGCGGCCTGCTTGGCGAACACTGCGGCCTGCGCCTTGAGGAAGCCTTCGCTCATGACCTTGGCATAGCCGCCCGTGCCGGAACCTTCTTCGGTGTAATCGACCGGCACGTATTCGCCGCCAAGCGAGGTGATCTGGTCGGCCACTTCGGGGCGCGTATCGTTGGCGCGCACTACCGCGCCCAGGCCGGCGGCCGTGCCGATCGCGGCCAGGCCTGCCACGCCGGCGCCGATGATGAATACCTTGGCCGGCGGCACCTTGCCTGCGGCCGTGATCTGGCCGGTGAAGAAGCGGCCGAAATGATGGGCCGCCTCGATCACGGCACGGTAGCCGCCGATGTTGGCCATCGAGCTCAAGGCGTCGAGCTTTTGCGCGCGCGACATGCGCGGCACGCTATCCATGGCCAGCACGGTGGCTTTCTTGGCCGCGAGCTGTTGCAGCAAGTCCGGGTTTTGCGCCGGCCAGATGAAGGAAACCAGCGTGCCGCCTTCGCGCAGCAGGCCGACTTCTTCGTGGTTCGGTCCGCGTACCTTGAACACGATGTCAGACGCCGCCCACAGCGCCGGGGCGCCGTCGATGATATCGGCGCCGGCGGCACGGTAGCTGTCGTCGCTGAAGTTCGCTGCGTCGCCCGCACCCGATTGCACGGCAACCGAGAAGCCGAGCTTGATCAACTTCTCCACCACCTCCGGCACGGTCGCAACGCGCTTTTCGCCGGGGAACACTTCCCGCGGCACACCTATCTTCAACGACATACGTTTCTCCTTGGTTCGGGCCCTGGCCATTCGATGCGGCGGGGCCGGGAAAACTTCGCGTAATTACTGTTGATGCTTGAGTCCGGTGATGCGGTTCTTCTCGTCGACGAACACGACCTTGGGCTGGTATTGCTTCACTTCGGCTTCGCTCATCGGCGCATAGGTGCAGATGATCAGCAAGTCGCCCAGGTGGGCGCGGCGCGCGGCGGCGCCGTTCAAGGATATTTCGCCCGTGCCGCGCTTGCCACGTATGGCGTAAGTGGAAAAGCGTTCGCCGTTGTTGACGTTGTATAGTTCGATTTTCTCGAATTCGCGGATATCGGCGGCGTCGAGCAGGTCTTCATCGATGCCGCACGAACCCTCGTAGTGGAGATCGCATTGGGTGACGGTGGCGCGGTGGATTTTGGCGCGGAGCAGAATACGTTGCATGTGGCTTATGTTTATAGTGGTATGAGTGGTATCGCGGGGCTATCTTACACGGAAAATTTTCGCAGGAACAAGCATTCGGTTTTGTAAATTCCCACTAAAATTCAGTGGATTGCCACGTTTTACAAACAAATATTGCCCGAAGAGGCTTGATTTTACCGATTTTGTTTGAAATTTGATGGGATTGGCAATGTTGGCCCGCGCACGGCAATCGGCGCCGCCGTCCACGGCAAGCCACAAACCCTGCTGCAAGTGCGCAAGCACGGTAAAATGCGCGGTCTTCAAAAGCGCCTTGGCGCCTTTCCCCCATGAGCGACGTCTGGAAACCCGCAGTCACCGTGGCCGCCGTCATCGAACGGCAGGGCCGATTCCTGCTGGTCGAAGAGGAAACCAGCGATGGTATCCGCTTCAACCAGCCGGCCGGCCACCTCGACCCCGGCGAGTCGCTGGCGCAAGCCGTGGTGCGCGAAACGATGGAAGAAACGGCGCACGATTTCACGCCGCAGGCGCTCGTCGGCATGTATATGGCGCGCTACCTGTCTTCGCGCACACGCCAGGAAGTGACTTACCTGCGCTTCGCCTTCTGCGGCGCAGCCGGCCAGCAATACGACAAGCCGCTCGACGTCGGCATTCTGCGCGCCGTGTGGATGACGTACGATGAAATGCTGGCCTGCCGCGACAAGCACCGGAGCGACCTGGTGCTGCGCTGCGTCGATGACTACCGCGCCGGCCAGCGTACGCCGCTGTCGACGATCTTTACCCATCCCAGCGTGCTGGGCGAACCAAGTGCATAAATGAGCAGCAGCAAGAAAAGAGTCGTCATCGGCATGTCGGGCGGGGTGGATTCCTCGGTCTCCGCCTGGCTGCTCAAGGAGCAGGGCTACGAAGTCATCGGCCTGTTCATGAAGAATTGGGAAGACGACGACGATTCCGAGTATTGCTCCACGCGCATCGACTGGATCGATGCGGTCAGCGTAGCCGACGTGGTGGGCGTGGACATCGAAGCGGTCAACTTCGCCACCGAATACAAGGACCGCGTGTTCGCCGAATTCCTGCGCGAATACCAGGCCGGCCGCACGCCCAACCCCGACGTGCTGTGCAATGCCGAGATCAAGTTCAAGGCCTTCCTCGACCATGCCATGAAGCTCGGTGCCGACTTGATCGCAACAGGCCATTACGCGCGCGTGCGCCAGGCGACCGAGGGCCCGGACGCGGGCAGCTACCAGTTGCTCAAGGCGAAGGACGGCAGCAAGGACCAAAGCTATTTCCTGCACCGGCTGAATCAGGCGCAACTGTCGCGCACGCTGTTTCCGCTGGGCGAAATCCACAAGACCGAGGTGCGCCGGATCGCCGAAGAGCTCAAGCTGCCCAATGCGGCGAAGAAGGATTCGACCGGCATCTGTTTCATCGGCGAACGCCCGTTCCGCGAGTTTTTGAACCGCTACCTGTCCTACAAGCCGGGGCCGATGAAGACCGACGACGGCACCGTGGTGGGCGAGCATGTGGGCTTGAGCTTTTACACGCTGGGGCAGCGCAAGGGCATCGGCCTGGGCGGCGTGAAGTCGCACCAAAACGCCGACGGCAGCAGCGAGCCGTGGTACGTGGCGCGCAAGGATGTGGCCAGCAATACGCTTTACATCGTGCAGGGGCACGATCATCCGTGGCTGTTGTCGCCCGCGTTGACGGCCGACCAGAGTAGCTGGATTGCCGGGCATGCGCCTGCGCAGCAGGAGCGCCTGCATGCCAAGACGCGGTATCGTCAGGCTGACGTTGCATGCATGCTCGGGGAAACCGGCAGCAGCGAATTCGCGTTGTCGTTCACCGATCCGCAATGGGCGGTGACGCCGGGGCAGTCGGCCGTGTTGTATGATGGGGACGTGTGCCTGGGCGGCGGCATCATTTCGGGCACCGCAGCATAACTCTCGAATATTTCTCCGCGTCCTCAAATGCGTCATCCCCGCGAAGGCGGGGATCCAGGATGTAAACCTGTAGCCGTGGCGCTCGTGGATCCCCGCCTTCGCGGGGATGACGGATTAAAAGCAAATGTGGGTCGACGCGACGCCTGTTGGCAAGACCACACCCTCTCGTTGTACACTGCCGGTCAAACCATAAGGAGCTGACCATGCAGGAATCCCCGCTGCGCTACCTCACCTTCATCCTCGTCGCCTTCGTCTTCGTGCTCTCGCTGGCGATTGCGCTGTTGCTCCATGCGGGCTGGTGGCTGGTGCTGTTGTCGGGCGGGTTGACGGCGGTGGGCCTGGCAGACCTGACCCAGACCAAGCGCTCCATCCTGCGCAACTATCCCATCCTTGGGCATATGCGCTTTTTCTTCGAGATGATCCGGCCCGAGATCCGGCAATATTTCCTTGAGGACGATGCCGAAGCCAATCCCTTTTCGCGCGCGCAACGCTCCATCGTCTACCAGCGGGCAAAGCAGGAGATCGACAAGCGGCCCTTCGGCACCCAGATGGATGTCTATGCGGCCGGCTATGAATGGGTCAACCACTCGATTGCGCCGGCAAAGGTGCAGCATCACGATTTCCGCATCACGATCGGCGCCGGGCGTGCCCACCCGTATTCGGCGTCGATTTTCAACATTTCGGCGATGAGCTTCGGCGCGCTGTCGGCCAACGCGATCCGCGCCCTGAACCGCGGCGCGAAGATGGGCAATTTCATGCATGACACCGGCGAGGGCAGCATCAGCCGTTATCACCGCCCGGAACATCCGGGCGAGACCGGCGGCGACCTGGTGTGGGAAGTCGCTTCGGGCTACTTCGGCTGCCGCAATCCCGACGGTACGTTCTCGGAACAGAAATTCACCGAAAACGCCAATTCGCCCCAGGTCAAGCTGATCGAGATCAAGCTCTCGCAAGGCGCCAAGCCGGGCCACGGCGGCGTGCTGCCGGGCGCCAAGGTGAGCCAGGAAATCGCCGATGCGCGCGGCGTGCCGATGGGGGTCGATTGCATCTCGCCGTCGTCGCATTCGGCCTTCAATTCGCCGCTCGGGCTGCTGCAATTTGTCGAGAAGCTGCGCACGCTGTCGGGCGGCAAGCCGACCGGCTTCAAGCTGGCAATCGGCCATCCGTGGGAATTCTTCGGCATCGTCAAGGCCATGCTGGAGTCCGGCATCACACCCGACTTCATCGTGGTCGACGGCTCGGAGGGCGGCACCGGCGCGGCGCCGATCGAATTCACCGATCACGTCGGCGTGCCGCTGCAGGAAGCCTTGCTGATCGTGCATAACGCGCTGGTCGGCACCAAGCTGCGCGAGAAGATCAGGATCGGCGCTTCGGGCAAGATCGTCACGGCCTTCGACGTGGTGCGCACCCTGGCCTTCGGCGCCGACTGGTGCAATTCGGCGCGCGGGTTCATGTTCGCGCTCGGCTGCATCCAGTCGCAGAACTGCCACACGGGCCGCTGCCCTACAGGCGTGGCGACGCAAGATCCGCTGCGCCAGCGCGCCCTGGTGGTGCCGGAAAAGGCGGAGCGCGTGGCGCATTTCCATCAGAACACGCTGAAAGCGACCGCCGAACTGATTGCGGCGGTGGGGCTGGAACATCCGTCGGACTTGCGGCCGCACCATATCGTGCGCCGGCTCTCGCCGAACCGCGTGGCGGTGGCGTCGTCGCTGCTGGAATACCTGGAACCGGGCGCCCTGCTCGACGGCGCCAACCTGGAGAAACTGCCCGAGGTGTACCGCACGTTCTGGCCCGCGGCGCGGACCGATTCGTTCCAGGCTATCGCGTATTGATTACTGCGGAACGGTGTCCTTGAAGGAAGGACGTTCCGACAGTTTGTCGTGCAGCTTGGCGAGATTGGGATGGTCGCCGCGCCAGTCGATTTCGGGGAAACGGAACGAAAGCCAGCCCACGGCGCAGCCGGTGGCCACGTCGGCCAGGGTGTAATGGTTGCCGGCGCAATACGGCTTGTCGCCCAGGCCTGATGCCAGGGCGGCCAAGCCGGCCTTGACCTTGTCCATCTGGCGCATGATCCAGGCGGGGCTTTGCTGGCTTTGCGGGCGCTGGGTGCGCTCCAGGCGGATCAGGATGCCGGCATCGGCCACGCCGTCGGCCAGCGCTTCCCAGCTCTTCACTTCGGCACGCTCACGGCCATTGGGCGGGATCAGCTTGCCGACCGGGGAGAGCGTATCGAGATATTCGACGATCACGCGCGAATCGAACATGGCGCCGCCGTCTTCCATCACCAGGCAAGGCACCTTGCCCAGCGGGTTCGATTCCATGATCTTGGTATCGGCTGCCCACACGTCTTCCAGCGCAAATGCATAATCGAGCTTCTTTTCCGCCATGGCGATGCGGACTTTTCTCACGTAGGGGCTGGTCAGGGAACCGATAAGTTTCATAGTCATTTATATAATTATTTCGAGGAGATTATAGCATTGGCCGGTCATACCCCCGGCGCCAAGCCACCTCGGCTTAACGTTCGAGGCAGCCATTTTGACTACCCGGGCGATGGTAAAATACGCTTTTGCACCATAAGCAGCCGACGGTGCAGCATTTTTGCAACACTTCTCCTGGTTTCCCATCATGCCGCTCACCACGCTCTCCGCCCTTTCGCCGCTCGACGGCCGTTACGCCGCCAAAACCGATAAGCTGCGCCCTATCCTCTCCGAGGCCGGCTTCATGCATCACCGCGTCAAGGTCGAGATCGCGTGGCTGAAGGCGCTGGCGCAGGCCGGCTTTGCCGAGATCAAGCCGTTCTCGCCTGCGGCGACCGCCTTGCTGGACAAGCTGGCCGCCGAATTCGTCGAGGCTGACGCTGAACGGATCAAGGAAATCGAAGCCGTCACCAACCATGACGTGAAGGCGGTCGAGTACTGGCTCAAGGAAAAGGTGAAGGACGTGCCGGAACTGGTCACGGCCTCGGAGTTCATCCACTTTGCCTGCACTTCGGAAGACATCAACAACACCTCGCACGGCATGATGTTGAAGGCCGCGCGCGACACCGTGCTGCTGCCTGCGCTGCAAGCCGTGGTCGACAAGCTGCGCGCGCTGGCGCACGAGCATGCCGACCAGCCGATGTTGTCGCGTACGCACGGCCAGCCGGCTTCCCCGACCACGCTGGGCAAGGAAATCGCCAACGTGGTGGCGCGCCTCGACCGTGCCGTGAAACGCATCGCCACCGTCGAAATCCTGGGCAAGATGAATGGCGCGGTGGGTAACTACAATGCGCATCTTTCGGCCTACCCGGAATTCGACTGGGAAAGCTTCTCGAAGAACGTGGTCGAGAATAGCCTGGGCCTCGTCTTCAACCCTTACACCATCCAGATCGAGCCGCACGACTACATGGCCGAGCTGTTCGATGCCGTGGCGCGCGCCAACACCATCCTGCTCGATTTGAACCGCGACGTCTGGGGCTATATCTCGCTGGGCTACTTCAAGCAGCGCACCAAGGCCGGCGAGATCGGCTCCTCGACCATGCCGCACAAGGTCAATCCGATCGACTTCGAAAATTCCGAAGGCAACCTCGGCCTGGGCAACGCCGTCTTGAAGCACCTGGCGGAAAAGCTGCCGCTGTCGCGCTGGCAGCGCGACCTGACCGATTCGACCGTCTTGCGCAACATCGGCGTCGGCTTCGGCTATGCCGTGCTGGCCTATGACGCCTGCCTGCGCGGCTTGAACAAACTTGAAGTGAACCCGGCGCGCCTCGATGCAGACCTCGACGCCACCTGGGAAGTGCTGGCCGAACCGGTGCAAACCGTGATGCGCCGTTACGGCGTGGAAAACCCCTACGAGCAGTTGAAGGAACTGACGCGCGGCAAGGGTATTTCCAAGGAAGGCTTGCGCGAATTCATCGAAACGCTGGCTATCCCGCGCGAAGCCAAGGATCATTTGCTGGCCATGACGCCGGCCAACTATATCGGCACCGCAGCCCAGTTAGCCAAGAAGATTTAAGCAACAGAATTAGGCCGGCAAGCAGGCCGGCTAATTTTTTGGTAAAGTAGTTCTAACTCGGACTACTTTTCAAGAGGCTGTTGCGAAATTGGTGTGGCTAGGCGCGGCGACGAAGACAGTACGCACAGTACGGCAAGGAGCTGCAACAACGCCACGGCAATTTCGCAGCAGCCTCTAAATTTGAAACTATGCTGCGCTATACTAAAACTGCAGTGCTGCTGCACTGGCTGATCGCCCTGTTGATCATCTGCGCCTTCACGCTGGGCGTGACGATGACCAACATCCACGGCTTTTCGCCGGCCAAGCTCAAGTATTTTTCCTGGCATAAGTGGATAGGCTGCACGGTGTTCGGCCTGGCCTGCCTGCGCCTGTTGTGGCGCCTGTTCAACCCGGCGCCGCCTTATCCTTATACGATGAGCACACTCCAGCAGCGCGCAGCGTCGGGCTTGCATTGGTTGATGTATTTCCTGATTTTTGCCGTGCCGATCTCGGGCTACTTTTATTCGCTGGCGGCCGGCATTCCGGTGGTTTATCTGGGCTTGATTCCCTTGCCGGTCTTGATCGACCCCAATCCCGAATGGAAACCGATCCTGAAGGAAGTCCATTACCTACTCAACATGACGCTGTTGGCCGGCGTTATCCTGCACGTCGCGGCGGCCCTGAAGCATCACTTCATCGACCGCGATGGCGTCCTCAAACGCATGCTGCCTTAACCAATAAATAGGGAACCCCATGAAAACCATCCACCTGTTCCAAGGCCTGGCCCTGGCCGCGTTCGTGGCGGGTTCGGCCTACGCCGCCCCGCTGAAGACCGATCCCGCCAAGAGCGCGGTATCGGCCACATTCAAGCAAATGAACGTCCCGGTCGATGCCAAGTTCAAGAAGTTCACGGCGCAGATCGATTTCGATCCCGCCAAGCCGGCCGCATCGAAGGCCAATCTCGAGATCGACATTGCGAGCTTCGATCTGGGCGACCCGGAATACAACCAGGAAGTCTTGAAGAAGGAATGGTTCAATGCGGCGCAATTTCCCAAGGCCAGCTTCGTCTCGACCGGCATGACGGGCGACGCCAGCAAGCTCAACGTCACGGGAAAATTGACGATCAAGGGCAAGACGGCTGACGTGAGTTTTCCGGTGACGGTGAAAAAGGATGGTGCCGCGACCGTGTTCGATGGCGCCCTGCCGATCAAGCGGCTGGTCTATAACATCGGCGAAGGCGAATGGAAGGACACGACGACCGTGGCCGACGAGGTCGTGATCAAATTTCACGTCGTCGGCAATCCATAAGTAAACCCGTGTAAATGTAATTATTCCGGCACTATTTCGGGCGTAGAATAAGGGCGCGCAAATTATTGCGCGCCTTTTTTATGGCGCTGTTTTCGCGATTTCGAATCGCTTTCCCTTATTCCATTTTTATAGATCAATCACGGAGTCCGCATGAAGCTGAAGTCCCTACTGCTCGCCACGCTCGTCCCGTTCGCCATGGTTTCGCTGTCGGCCCAAGCCCAGGCTCAGGTCCAGTTCGACAAGGTGGAGGATGCCGTCGAATACCGCCAGGCCGCGCTGTCGGTCATGGGTACGCATTTCCATCGCATCGCCGATGTGGTCAAGGGTGTGAAACCCTATGACAAGGCCACGACGGAAAACGATGCCGCCATCGTCGAAATGCTGTCCAAGCTGCCTTGGTCGGCCTTCCCCCCGAACTCCATCGTCGGCGATTCCAAGGCCAAGCCTGAAATCTGGAAGGAACAGGACAAGTTCAAGGCCGACTCGGACAAGCTGCAAGCGGCGACGCAAAAGCTGTCGGCTGCGGCCAAGACGGGCGACCTCGCTGCGATCAAGACGGCGTTCGGCGAAACGGGCAAGGCCTGCAAGGCTTGCCACGATGATTTCAAGAAAAAGGACTGACAGGTCGTCAAAAACTACTGCGCGGGCCGATCTCGAGGTTTGCGGTGCTCTGCGTACTTGCGTACGCGTGCGCTCCTCAACCCCGACCTCGGCCCGCTCGCTACGTTTTTCGACAACCTGTTATTAAAACTTGCTGATCCAAACAACGGCGGCAAACGAGAAGGCAAATAGAACCAAAGCCAGCAAGCGGCCGCGCCAGCCATCGCGCACGGCTGCTTCCAGCTTCAGTCCTTCCTTGTCGCCGGTGATCATGGGCTTGACCAGGTTTTCGCGCCGGAAGAAGAAATAGTAGGCAATGGCCGCGACGTGCAAGCCGACAAGGACGTAGATTACGACGCTGTTCAGTTCGGCGTGGAACCAGGAAAAACGGTCCGATACGTCCTTGGCCACGAATTTCGCCAGCGGGCCTTCGCTGGCGATGTCGTCATTGGCAAACAGGCCCGTTACCGCCTGGGCCAATAGCACAAGCAAAATCACCAGCACCGACAGGCTGCCGAACGGCGAATGCCCGGCATAGGGTTCGATCGCGCCGGCTTTGCGCGCACGCATGTGGGCCAGGAAGGCCGAGGGACGCAGATTGAAACTGGAGAAGCGCGCATAGCGCGCGCCGACGATGCCCCACAGGATGCGGAACACCAGCAAGGCCAGGATGGCGTAGCCGCAATAGAAGTGCCATTCCAGCGCGTTGCCGCCGATCTGGGCCGTGACGACGGCCGCTACCACCAGCGCAACGAGGCTCCAGTGGAACAGCCTCGTCGCCAGGTCCCAAATGCGGACCTTGGCCATCGCGATCAGACGACGGCGCCGCCGGTGGTGTCTTTTTCCTTGACCGGCTTCAAGAGGTCTTCACGCTTGACGCCGAACCACATTGCCAGCGCGGCAGCCACGAACACCGACGAATAGATGCCGAAGCAGATACCGATGGTCAAGGCCAATGCAAAGTTATGCAAGGTTTCACCGCCGAAGATCAGCATCGACAGCACCATCATCTGGGTGCAGCCGTGGGTGATGATGGTACGCGACATGGTGCTGGTGATCGCGGCGTTGATCGATTCGACCACGCTGGCCTTGCGCATCTTGCGGAAGTTTTCACGGATACGATCGAAGATAACCACCGATTCGTTGACCGAATAACCGAGCACGGCCAGCACACCCGCCAGTACGGAGAGCGAGAATTCCCAGCGGAAGAAGGCGAAGAAGCCGAGGATGATCACCACGTCATGCAGGTTGGCGATGATGGCGGCGACGGCGAACTTGAATTCGAAGCGGAACGCGAGGTAGGCGACCACGCCGACCACCACGGCGATCAGGGCCTTCAAGCCGTTCAGATACAGCTCGTCGCCGATCTGTTTGCCGACTTGATTTTCGCCCTTCTTCACGACCGGTTCGTTCTTCGCCGCGTCATGGCAAACCGGAACCGATTCGCCGCTGGCATTGGCTTGTTGCTCGATCGTGCCCGCTTCGGCCTTGCACAGCGCGCCGAACACGTTTTGCACCAGTGCTGCACGTTCCTTGTCGCCAGTGGCGGGCAAACGGATCAGCACATCTTCGGCACGGCCGTATTGCTGGACCGTGGCACCGCTCACGCCGGTCGAATCGACGGCCTTGCGAATCGCTTCGCTGTCAGCCGGCTTTTGGTAGCTCACCTGCAACGTGGTGCCGCCCGTGAACTCAACCGAGTAGTTCAGGCCGTTCTTCCAGAGGAAAAACACCGCTGCGAGGAACGTGACCGCCGAGATCACGTTGAACACGAGCGCGTGCTTCATGAACGGGATGGTTTGTCTGATGCGGAAAAATTCCATGTTGTTTCCAGTACCTAATTTCGTGTCGTTCGTTAGGGGAAAGGGGCAGGCGGGTCAGGGGCCCGTGCTCAGCCCGCCTTCGGTTTCCAGATCTGGCCGATCTTCACGGCGGCCAACTTCTTGCGCCGGCCGTACCACAGGTTGACCACGCCGCGCGAGACGAACACGGAAGAAAAGATCGAGGTCGTGATGCCGAGGCAGTGAACCACGGCGAAACCGCGCACCGGGCCGGAACCGAATACCAGCAAAGCCAGGCCGACGATCAAGGTCGTGATGTTGGAGTCGAGAATCGTGGCCCAGGCATGTTCGAAGCCGTTGGAAATCGCCAGTTGCGGCGAATTGCCGGCCCGTAGCTCTTCACGCACACGTTCATTGATCAAGACGTTGGCGTCAATCGCCATACCGAGCGTCAGCGCGATGGCGGCCATGCCGGGCAAGGTCAGCGTGGCCTGGATGCCGGACAGAAGTCCAACCAGCAACAGCAGGTTGATGGCCAGTGCCAGCACGCTGAAGAAGCCGAACACGAGGTAATAGACGATCATGAAGATGGTGATCGCGGCAAAGCCGTAGAGCGTCGAATCGAAGCCCTTCTTGATGTTTTCCGCGCCCAGTTGCGGGCCGACGGTGCTCTCTTCCACGATTTCCATCGGCGCGGCCAGGGCGCCGGAGCGCAGCAGCAGGGCCAGGTCGCCGGCTTCTTCTTCCGAATGCACCGTGATCTGGAAGTTGGCACCGAGTTCGGCGCGCAATACCGCAACCGTCAGCACTTCGCTATGGCCTTTTTCGATCAGCACGATGCCCATCAGCTTGCCGACCTTGCCGCGCGTGCCTTCGAACATCTTGCGCCCGCCTTCGCTGTTCAGGCTGACTGACACGACGTTCTCGCCGTTCTGATCGGTCCCCTTCGAGGCTGATGATATGTAGTCGCCGGTGACGATCGGGTCTTTGTACAGCACCACCGGTACATCGCGCGGTGCGCCGCTGGTGAGCAATTCGGAACCTGCCGGGACCGGCGCGCTCATTTCGGTGCCGCGCACGACCGAATCGTCGACCATGCGGATTTCCAGCGTCGCGGTACGGCCGATGATCTCGCGGGCGCGTGCCACATCGCCGACGCCGGGCAATTCAACCACGATGCGGTTGATGCCCTGGCGCTGGATGATCGGTTCGGTCAAACCCAGGCCGTTGATACGCTTGGACAGCGTGACGATGTTTTGCGCCACCGCTTCGTCGATCGCTTCCTTGACCTTGGCCTCGCTCATGCTGGCGGTCAAGGTCAGGCGATCGCCGGAGCCGCCGGCAACCAGGGTCAGCTCGGGCATTTTGATCTGGATCAGGTCCTTGGCTTGCTGGCGCGTCGCATCGTCGCGGAAGGCGATTTCGAGGCCCGCCGTGGTCGGCGTGATGCCGGCATAGTGGATGCTCTTGTCATGCAGGGCGGTACGGATGCCCGATTCCTGGCTTTGCTGGCGCTTTGCCAGGTAGGCGCTGGTATCGACTTGCAGCAGGAAGTGCACGCCGCCGCGCAAGTCCAGGCCGCGTGCCATCGGCAGGGCGTGGACCGTCTGCATCCAGCGCGGCGTGTTCGGCACCAGGTTGAAAGCAACGTTGAAGGTGGGGTTGGCGGCGTCCGTGTTCAACTGCTTTTCCAGCAAGCTCTTGCCGGCGAACTGGGTGTTGCTGTCGGCAAAGCGCACGCGGGCCGAGCCCTGGTTGCCGCTTTCCTCGAAATACGCCGGGTCAGCCTTGATGTTGCCCTGCTTGAGAATCTGGTCGATGCGGCCCGGCATGTCGGTATCGACCTTGACCGTGGCTTTGGCGCTGGTGATCTGCAGCGCCGGCGCTTCACCGAAGAGGTTCGGTACGGTGTACAGGGCGCCCAGCAGCACGGCGACGATGATGAGAATGTATTTCCAGAGTGCGTAGCGATTCATGGCGATTCGGGTTTCATGACGATTCGGCGGCCCGCTGGCGGGCCGCGGCGTAGGCGAATTGGAATGGCTTGGTAGGTGGGCTGATCGCTCAGTTGATCGACTTGATCGTGCCGGTCTGCAGCACGTTGGCCACGGCGCCGCGCTGGACGATGATTTCGACGGTCGGCGCAATTTCCAGGACCAGGTAGTCATCCTTGACCTTGTTGACCTTGCCGAGGATGCCGCCGTTGGTGATCACTTCCGAGCCCTTGGCGATCGAGTCGACCATGGCCTTCAGTTCCTTCTGCTTCTTCATTTGCGGGCGGATCATCATGAAATACATCACGACGAACATGACGCCGATAACAACAATGGTGGGATCAAAACCTTGTGCCACGCTGCACTCCTAAACAAAAAATGTGAAAAGCGGCCCTTGTGGACCAAGTCAACCGCGCATTGTAGCACTGCCTGCCGCGTTTCCAGCCATTCGTGCGGGCAGGTTTGCGGGGGTTTAGACGCCCCGGCTGCGCTCGGCGTGAAAACGGACGACAAAGGGCTGGAATTGCCCGGCATCAATGGCATCGCGCATTTCCTGCATAAGTTGCAAGTAGTAATGCAGGTTATGGATGGTGTTCAGGCGTGCGCCAAGAATCTCGCCGGCGCGATGCAAATGATGCAAGTAGGCGCGTGAAAAGTTGCGGCAGGCATAACAGGCGCAGGTATCGTCGAGCGGCTGGTTGTCGTCTTTATAACGCGCGTTCTTGATCTTCAAGTCGCCAAAGCGCGTGAACAGCCAGCCGTTGCGGGCGTTGCGCGTGGGCATGACGCAGTCGAACATGTCGACGCCGTTGGCCACGCCGGCGACCAAGTCTTCAGGCGTGCCGACGCCCATCAGGTAATGCGGTTTGTCGGCCGGCATACGCGGGCCGATGTGTTCCAGCACGCGCATCATGTCTTCCTTGGGCTCGCCGACCGACAGGCCGCCGATGGCCAGGCCTTGGAAGCCGACTTCTTCCAGGCCGGCCAGCGATTCGTCGCGCAGGGTTTCGAACATGCCGCCCTGGACGATGCCGAACAGCGTGTTGGGGTTTTCTCCCGCATCGAATTCGTTTTTCGAGCGCCTGGCCCAGCGCAGCGACATGCGCATCGACCGCGCCGCTTCGTCCGTCGTGGCGGGGCGGCCGTCGATTTCATAGGGCGTGCATTCGTCGAACTGCATGACGATGTCGGAATTGAGCGAGCGCTGGATCTGCATCGAGATTTCGGGCGACAAAAACAGCTTGTCGCCGTTGATCGGCGAGGCAAACTTGACGCCCTCTTCGCTGATCTTGCGCATTTCGCCGAGCGAAAACACCTGGAAGCCGCCCGAATCGGTCAGGATGGGCTGGTCCCAACCCATGAAGCCGTGCAAGCCGCCGAATTTGTCGAGCACGTCGGTGCCAGGACGCAGCCACAGGTGAAACGTGTTGCCCAGGATGATCTGGGCGCCGATTTCCTTCAATTCGAGCGGCGACATGGCCTTGACCGAGCCGTAGGTGCCGACCGGCATGAAGATCGGCGTTTCGACCGTGCCGTGGTTCAGGGTCAGGCGGCCGCGGCGGGCTTTGCCGTCGGTTTTAAGAAGTTCGTATTTCATACGGATTCCTTGGTCAGCAGCATGGCATCGCCATAGCTGAAGAAGCGGTAGCGCTGTGCGATGGCGTGGGCGTAGGCGGCCTTGATGACCTCAAAACCGGAGAAGGCCGACACCAGCATCAAGAGCGTGGACTTGGGCAGGTGGAAGTTCGTCACCAGCCGATCCACCGTCTTGAAGCGGTAGCCCGGCGTGATGAAGAGCGCCGTGTCGGCGCTGCCGGCTTGCAGGCGACCGCTCTGCGAAGCCGATTCGAGCGCGCGCATGCTGGTGGTGCCGACCGCGATCACGGCGCCACCGGCGGCCTTGGCCGCGTCGACTGCCGCGACCGTCTCTGGCGCGATCGAATACCATTCGCTATGCATCTTGTGCTCGGCCAGGTTTTCGTTGCGCACCGGCTGGAAGGTGCCGGCGCCGACGTGCAGCGTGACATAAGCCAGGTTCACGCCCTTGGCCTTGATGCGGGTCAGCAAGGCCTCGTCGAAATGCAGGCCCGCCGTCGGGGCGGCCACGGCGCCCGGCTCCCTGGCATAGACGGTCTGGTAGCGTTGTTCGTCGAATTCGTCGGCGGCGTGGTCGATGTAGGGCGGCAGGGGCAGGCGGCCATGCGTTTCGATCAGGTCGAACACGTCGCCGGGAAAGCTGAGCGTATAGAATTCGCCGGCGCGCGGGCCGACCGTCACGTCGAAGCTGTCGGCCAGGCGGATCGCCATGCCCGGCTGGGGCGATTTCGAGGCGCGCACCTGGGCCAGCACGGTGCGCGTGTCGAGCACGCGTTCGACCAGCACTTCCACCTTGCCGCCGCTTTCCTTGACGCCGAAGAAACGCGCCTTCAAGACACGCGTGTTGTTAAATACGAGCAAATCGCCGGGATTGAGCAGGTCGAGCAGATCGGCAAAGCGACGGTCGACCAGGCGGTTGCCGGCCACCTCGAGCAGGCGCGAGGCGCTGCGCTCGGCCAGCGGCATCTGGGCGATCAGCTCGCTCGGCAAGTCGTAGTCGAAATCGGAGAGGGTGTACATGAGGCGATAGGGTGCGATGCCGTGCCTGTCTTGTGCAAATTGCAAAAGGCAGCCGGAAAATGATGCAAAGCCCGACATTTTACGCTGCGGCAGGCGGTGCGGCCAATTCCTCAAGGAAATCGTGCTGACTACATAAGGATGGCGTTATCGTGAAATTACAACAAATTTGCATCGCCGGCCTGCAATCGCACTGAATCCGGCCCGATAATCTGGTTTGCGAAGCCAATTAGATGGCATAGACGCGAGCCGTGCAATACTTTAGCCATGGATGAACCAGCAACAATCGACAGCCTGACGGGTGCCTTCGCCCGCAGCAGCTTTGCCGCCAGCCTCGACGCTGCGCTCGATCGTGCGCGCGCAGCGGGCAGCGTGCTGACCTTGGCCATCATCGACGTCGATCACTTCAAAAGCATCAACGATGCCTTCGGCCATGCGCGCGGCGACCAGATCCTGCGCGAAGTGGCGCAGCGCATGCTGCATACGCTGCGCGGCACCGACCGCCTGTTCCGCTATGGCGGCGACGAATTCGTGCTGATCCTGCAGGACGCCAGCCTGGAGCAGGCGCAAACGCTGGTGGAGCGGCTGATGAGCGCCGTGCGCGACGAGAAGATCGCCGGCAATCCGCCGGTGCGCATGACCTTGTCGATCGGCGCAGCATCGAGCGACGAACTTGGCAACGGCAACACGGGCGAGATCGATGCGCAGGCCTTGTTCGAACGCGCCGACGCGCGGCTTTACCTGTCCAAGCGCCAGGGGCGCAATCAGTTGCGCACGCGCGACCGCGATGCGGCGGGCGAAGCGGCCTTGGGCGAGGAGCAGCACGGCGGCCGCATGCTCGAACGCGACGGCGCGCTGGCCGACATCCGCGCCTTCCTCGATTCGCTTCCAGCACGGAAACGTTCGCGCCTGCGCGTGACCGGTCCGGCCGGCAGCGGACGCAGCCGCGTGCTGGCCGAAGCGGGCCGCCATGCCGCACTGATGGGCTACGAGATCCTGGCGCTGCAGGGGCGCGCGGGCTATGCCTTGCGCACCCATGCCGCCATTCTCGAAGCGCGCGGCGCAGGCGGCTTGTGGGGCGAATTGCCGCATCCGCTGGCCGGCGCTGCCGATTTCGTCTCGGCCCTGGCGCGTGCGCTCGAAGCGCGCAGCGCAAGCGGGCTGGTCTTGCTGATCGACGACGCGGAAGAAATCGACCGTTCCACGCTGGTGCTGTTGCGCGCCATCGTCGGCTGCGGCGAGATCGTGCAATTGGCCGTCATTGCCTGCGCCAATGGCGCCTTGCCGCAATCGCTCGATTGCGGCCTCGATCAGGAAACCGCACTGCGCGCCTTGACGCCCGAGGGCGCGGGGCTGTGGCTGCGCGGCATGCTGAAATGGGAACCGCCTGCGGAGTTTGCCGTCACGTTCCACGGCATCTGCGACGGCTTGCCCGGTGCGATGGCGCGCCGCCTGCAGCGCTTGCGCGAATTGAATCTGCTGGCGCCCGGCGCCGAATCCTGGACGCTCGACCGGGCATGGCAGGCGGCACTTGAGGCCGACGCCAAGAACAGCGCGCGCCAGGTACGCAACAGCCCGCAACCCGAGGAAGAACTGATCGGGCGCGAGCAGGAACTGGCGCAGATCAAGCAATTCTTCAAGAACGGCGGCCTCTTGACCCTCGCCGCACCCGGCGGCATGGGCAAGACGCGCCTGGCACTGCAAGCGGCAGCGGAGTTGGCCGGCGCCTTTGCCGACGGCATCCACTGGGTATCGCTGACAGGCATCGAATCGAGCGAATTGATGCTGCCGGCGCTGCTGCAGGCGATCAATCTGCGGCTGCAGGGCGGCGCGGCGCCGCGCCGCCTGCTGATCGAGCGCTGCCGCAAGTCGTCCATGCTGCTGATCCTCGATGGCTTCGACCCGATGTTGCACGATCTGGGACTGATCGAGGAAATGGCGCAGGCCTCATCGACCTTGCGGCTTCTGGTCACGTCGCGCGAGGAGTTGCGCCTGCCGGCCGAGCGCACGCTGCGCCTGTCGGGGCTCGGTTCGGGAGGCGTCGAGGGCAGCGGCAGCGCATCGCTGGGCCACGCCGAAACCCTGTTCCTGCAGCAGGCGCACAAGGCCCTGGCCGAGTTTTCGCCTGACGCCGAGGACCTGCCCGATATTTCGCGCATCTGCATCTCGGTCGGCGGCCTGCCTTTGGCGATCCGTCTGGCAGCAGCCTGGGTCACGGTGTTCAGTTGCGCCGAGATCGCCGGCAAGCTCGAGCGCGATCCGCAGCAGGCCAATGCGCTGTCGGTGATCAATTATTTCTGGTCGCAATTGAGCGAGTCGGAGCGCCAGGGCGCGCGGGCGCTGGCGGTATGCCGCGGCGGCTTCGAGCTGTCGGCGGCGCAGAAGGTGGCGCAGGTTTCGCCGTTCTTCCTCTCGGCGCTGGTGACCAAGTCCTTCCTGGTGCGCAACCACGGCGGGCGCTACGACATGCAGGAGTTGTTGCGCCAATATTCGCAGCGCGAGCTGCTGGCCCATCCGCAGGATTGGAGCAAGCTGCGCCTGGTGCACGGCGAATACTATCTCGACCTGGTGGAACAGGCCGCGAAGCGCTGGCACGGCGGCGAGGAAGTGTTCTGGTTTGCCCGCCTGACCATCGAACTCGACAATCTGCGCGCGGCACTGGCGGCAGCCATCGAAGACGGGCGCATCGATTCCGCGCTGCGCATGGTCGCCGCGCTGGCCAATTTCTGGATCGGGCGCGGCCTGATTCTCGAAGGCTTGCGCTGGACCGATCTGGTGCTGCGCCAGGACGACGTGGCGGCCAGCAGGCACCATGCGTCGGCGATTGCGGCGCATGGCAAGCTGTTCTTCTGGTCGGGCCAGCCCGAGCACTCGGTACGCGCTTTCGAGCAGGGATTGCATCTGGCGGAACAGGCGGACTTGATCGAGACGGTTGCGGTCTGCCAGGCCTGGCTTGCCGCCTCGCTGTTCCGGCGCGGCCGCCACAACGATGCGCTGCCGCTGGGCGAGCGCGCCCTGGCCGTGGCGCGCAAGGCAGCGCTGCGCGGCGAGCATGCGCTGTGCCTGCTGACGTTGGGCGGCATCCTGCTCGAACGCGGCGATCAAAACAGCGCACGCGAGCATTTGACCCAATGCCTCGCCATGTTCGACGAACAGGGCGACGTGCGGCGCCGCACGATTGCGCTGATTTTCCTCGGCATGCTGGAATTCCGCGAAGGCCGGCTCGACGAAGCCAAGCGCACCTTCATCGATGCGATCTCGTTTTCGCTCGACAACGACGACCGGCTCAACTATGCCTTCGGCCTGGCGCATCTGGGCGCCGTCGAAACGGCACAGGGCTACCGGCGCGATGCGCATCGGCGTTTTGCCGAAGCGCGCGAGATCCTGCACCAGGCCGGCGCCTATGACTGGGAAGCGCTGTGCCTGGTGCATGCGGCGCAGGCGTGCCTGGCGGTGCATGACCTTGGCGCCATGCGCGCGGCCCTGGAGAGCGCGCTGACCTGCGCGCTCGATTCGCGCTCGGTGCGGCGCCAGTTGCTGGTGCTGGCGGCATTTGCCCAGCTCGCTGCGGCCGAAGGCGATGCCGGCCGCGCGGGCGAATTGGCGCATCTGGTTCTGGCGCATCCCGATCGCGGCGCGGAGGCGAGCATTCCGGCGCGCGCTGCGCTCGATGCTTGCGGCGGCGTGGCGAAGGCCGCAATCGATGAACCCGATGCGGACTGGGCCGCTCGCCTGTCCGATTGCCTGGCACACCTGAAACAGCAGGCCGAACTTGCGACAGGCATTTGATCGCATCACTATGACAAGACTGTATTTTCATACAGTATAATCCGGGCATGGCCAAACCCGTCAAAGCAGCCAAGCAGGATCAGCCCGCCGCCACGCGGGCCGACAAGATACGCGACAAGCTGCACAAGCTCGGTCTGCGCTCGGATGCCGACCTGGTACTGCACCTGCCGATGCGCTATGAAGACGAGACGCGCATCGTGCCGATCCGCGAAGCGGCCTTTGCTGCGATGGCGGCGCAGGTGGAAGGCGTGGTCACGGCCTGCGAGGTGCAATACCGGCCGAGGCGGCAACTGGTGGTGACGATTGCCGACGAGACCGGGCAATTGACCATGCGCTTCCTCAATTTCTACGGCAGCCAGACCAAGCAACTGGCCGAGGGTACGCGCGTGCGGGCGCGCGGCGACGTGCGGCACGGCTTCTTCGGGCCCGAGATGGTGCATCCGCATTACAAGATCGTGCTCGAAGGCGCACCGCTGCCGACGGCGTTGACGCCGGTCTACCCGGCCGGCGACGGCTTGCCGCAGGCGATTTTGCGCAAGCTGATCAGCGAAGCCATGGCGCGCGTGCGCTGGCACGACACGCTGCCTGAAGCCTTGCTGAACTCGCTGCAACTCTGGCCTTTTGAAGCGAGCGTGCGCCTGTTGCACAATCCGGGCGCGGAGGTCGATGAAGAAGCCCTGCTCGACCGCTCGCACCCGGCCTGGGTGCGCATGAAGTTCGATGAATTGCTGACGCAGCAGTTGTCCTTGAAGCGGGCGCAGGAAGCGCGCCGTGCCAAGAGCGCGGCGGCGCTTTCGGTCACGGGCGACATTTCCACCGCCCTGCTCGCTGCGCTGCCGTTCAAACTGACCGGTGCGCAGGAACGGGTACTGGAAGAAATCCGGCACGACCTGCGCGCGCCGTATCCGATGCAGCGCCTGTTGCAAGGCGATGTCGGCAGCGGCAAGACCGTGGTTGCGGCGCTCGCCGCGGCGCAGGCGATCGATTGCGGCTTCCAGGCGGCATTGATGGCGCCGACCGAAATCCTGGCCGACCAGCATTTCCGCAAGATCGCGGCATGGATGGAGCCGCTGGGCGTGACCGTGGCCTGGCTGACCGGCAGCCTGAAGAAGAAGGAAAAGCAGGAAGCGCAGGCGCGCGTCGAATCGGGCGAAGCGCAGCTTGTGATCGGCACGCACGCACTGATCCAGGAGGCGGTGCAGTTTTCGCGCCTGGGCCTGGTGCTGGTGGACGAGCAGCACCGCTTCGGCGTGGGCCAGCGCCTGGCCTTGCGCAACAAGGGCGTGGAAGCGGCCAACCTGGTGCCGCACCAGTTGATGATGTCGGCCACGCCGATTCCGCGCACGCTGGCCATGACCTATTACGCCGACCTGGAAGTCTCGACCATCGACGAATTGCCGCCGGGCAGGACGCCCATCGTCACGCGCGTGCTCGACCAGGAGCGGCGCGACGAGGTGATCGAGCGCGTGCATGCGGCGGCAGGCGAGGGGCGGCAGGTGTATTGGGTCTGCCCATTGATCGAGGAATCGGAGACATTGCAGTTGCAGACCGCCAACGATACCTATGCCATGCTGGCCGCCGCCCTGCCCGACTTGCACATCGGCCTGGTGCATGGACGCATGAAGCCGACTGAAAAGCATGAGGTCATGGACGCCTTTGCAAGGCAGAAGGTGCATGTGCTGGTCGCCACCACGGTGATCGAGGTCGGCGTCGATGTGCCCAATGCTTCGCTGATGGTGATCGAACACGCCGAACGCTTCGGCCTGTCGCAACTGCATCAATTGCGCGGGCGCGTGGGACGTGGGGCGACGGCTTCGGCCTGCCTGCTGCTTTATCAATCGCCGCTCGGCCCGGTGGCACGGCAACGCCTGGGCACGATGCGCGAAACCACCGACGGCTTCGAGATTGCGCGCACCGATCTGCGCATACGCGGCCCCGGCGAATTCCTCGGTGCACGCCAGTCGGGCCAGGCCATGTTGCGTTTTGCCGACCTCGAAACCGACCAGTGGCTGGTGGAATCGGCGCGCGACACGGCACAGCGGCTGCTGCAAGACGATCCCGTTACGGTCGATGCGCACCTGGCGCGCTGGCTTGGCTCGCGCGAAGACTATCTCAAGGCTTGATTGCCCCTCGTTCGGCGCAGCTGCCCCATAAGCTATAGAATACAGCTCAACGAAACCAGCCCGCGTCCGCGCGGACCGTGAGCATGACCCTTACCGAACTGAAATATATCGTTGCCGTCGCGCGCGAAAAACATTTCGGCCATGCTGCCGAGGCTTGTTACGTGGCGCAGCCTACGCTGTCGGTGGCGATCAAGAAGCTCGAGGACGAGCTTGGCGTCGTGATCTTCGAACGCGGCGGCACCGAGATCTCGACCACCCCCCTGGGCGCGCAAATCGTGGCCCAGGCCGAACGCGTGCTGGAGCAGACGGCGGCGATCAAGGAGATCGCCAAGCAGAACAAAGATCCTTTGATCGGGTCATTCCGGCTCGGCATCATCTACACCATCGCGCCTTACCTGCTGCCGCAGTTGGTGAAGAACATGATCGAGCACGTGCCGCAGATGCCGCTGATCTTGCAGGAAAACTTCACCGCGCGCCTGGTCGAACTGCTGCGCCAGGGCGAACTGGACGCCGCCATCATGGCGCTGCCATTCCCGGAACAAGGCTTGATGGTGCAGCCGCTTTACGACGAACCTTTCGTCGTGGCGCTGCCCAAGCACCATCCGTGGGCCGAGCGCGATCACATCGATGCGCAGGACTTGAAGTCGGAAACCATGCTCCTGCTCGGCAACGGCCATTGTTTCCGCGACCAGGTGCTCGAAGTCTGCCCCGAGATGTCGCGCTTTTCCACCACCGGCGACGGCATTGCGCGCACCTTTGAAGGTTCGTCGCTAGAAACCATCCGTCACATGGTGGCGTCGGGCATCGGCATCACGGTGTTGCCCTCCGCTTCGGTGCCGGCCAACCCGGACAAAAGCGGCATGCTGCGCTATGTGCCTTTTACCCAGCCTGCGCCATCGCGCCGCGTGGTCATCGCGTGGCGCAAGAGCTTTACGCGCGCAGCAGCCATCGAGGCGGTGCGCCAGGCCATCATGGCGTGCGAACTGCCCGGTGTGACCATGCTGGGCGAGGCCGTGGTCGAAGGCTGAAGCGGCACATGCATCGACTCAAGCTGTACATCAGGCTGACGCGGCTCGACAAGCCGATCGGCATCCTGTTGTTGCTCTGGCCCACGCTGGGGGCGCTATGGCTGGCCTCGAACGGCGTGCCGGGCTGGCGCCTGTTGATTATCTTCACGCTCGGCACGGTCTTGATGCGCTCGGCCGGCTGCGCGATCAACGATTATGCCGATCGGGAGTTCGACAAGCATGTCAAGCGCACGGCCGAGCGCCCCTTGACCAGCGGCCGGATCAAGGGCTGGGAAGCCGTGGCGGTGGCCGCCGTGTTGGCGCTGATCGCGTTTGCGCTGATTTTGCCGCTGAACCTCTTGACCAGGGAATTGTCGGTCGCGGCGCTCGCGATTGCGGCAAGCTATCCTTACTTCAAGCGCTTCTTCGCGATTCCCCAGGCTTACCTCGGCATCGCCTTCGGCTTCGGCATCCCGATGGCGTTTGCGGCCGTGCAAAACGCCGTGCCGCCCGCGGCCTGGGTGCTGCTGGGTGCGAATATCCTGTGGGCGATTGCCTACGACACCGAGTATGCGATGGTCGACCGTGACGACGATTTGAAAATCGGCATCAAGACCTCGGCGATCACGTTCGGCCGCTATGATGTAGCTGCCGTAATGCTGTGCTATGCCGCTGCGGGGTTGATTGCGTTGGCTGTCGGCTGGCAGTTCGGCTTGCGTGGCTGGTTCGTGGCGGGACTTGCGGTAGCGCTGGGCTGCGCGGTGTACCACTACACCTTGATCCGGGGCCGCGAGCGCATGCCCTGCTTTGCCGCATTCAGACACAACAACTGGCTCGGCGCGGCGGTGTTTGCGGGGATTGCGTTGAACTACCTGCTGGCCTAGTACGGAAAAGCCGCAGGCGCCTTCCGCCAAGTGCATCAAACAGCTTTCTTTAAACACATGGCGGAAGGCGCCTGCGGCTTTTCCCTACATTCCTCTAATCTTTACCGAATTCGTCGCCCAAGGACGTAAAGTGGGTTAGCGCAGCGTAACCCACCATGTGCATCAAACGACTTCCTTTAAGCGCTTGGTGGGTTACGCTGCACTGACCCACCCTACATTCCTCTAGTCTTTACCGAACTCGTCGCCCAATTCCTTGCCGCGCGCTGCCGCCGCATGCAAGGCCTTGACGATGGCCTCTTTGACGCCGCTTTGTTCCATGCTGGTCAATGCCGCGTAGGTGGTGCCGCCTTTCGACGTCACGCGCTCGCGCAGCACCGAGACCGGTTCATCCGATTGCGCCGCCAGCTGCGCCGCGCCGGTGAAGGTGGCAATCGCCAATTGCGTGCCCTGCTCGGTGGTCAAGCCCATCTCTTGCGCCGCCTGCTGCATCGCTTCGATGAAATAAAACACGTAGGCCGGGCCGCTGCCCGACACTGCCGTCACGGGATCGATCAAGCTCTCGTCGGACAGCCACACCGTGGCGCCAACCGCGCGCATGATGGCTTCGGCGGCGTCCTTCTGCGCCGGCGACACGCCTGCGGTCGCCACCATGCCGGTGATGCCCTGCCCGATCAGGGCCGGCGTATTGGGCATGCAACGCACGATGGCTTGATGGCCGCCGAGCCAGCGCGACAAGTCGAACGCACGTATGCCTGCCGCGATCGACAGCACCAGCTGGCCGCATAAATGCGGCGACAGCGCCGCAGCAACTTCGCGCATCTGCTGCGGCTTGACGGCCAGCACGATCACATCCACCTCGTACACGGCCGCATCGATGCTCGCGGCCGTGGTCGCGCCGAAACGCTCAGTCAGCCGGGCCAAGGCGTCGGCATTCGGATCGACCACGTGGATGTTGGCGCCGGCAGTCAGCTTGCCGGCCAGGCCGCCGAGCAAGGCGGTAGCCATGTTGCCGCCGCCGATGAAAGCGATTTTCATGTCACTGCGCATAGTGTCTGTTTCCAAAAATGGCCGTGCCGACGCGCACAATGGTGGCGCCTTCGGCGATGGCCGCGTCCATGTCGCCTGACATGCCCATGGACAAGGTATCGAGCGCCAAGCCTTCGGCGCGCAATTGCTCCAGCATGCCGCGCAGCGCACGGAACGGCGTGCGCTGCTGCGCGAGATCGCCTTGCAGTTCGGGAATGGCCATCAGGCCGCGCAGGCGCAATTGCGGCAATTTCGCCACAGCATGCGCCAGGACGGAAAGTTCTGCGGGTGCGACGCCGCTCTTGCTCGCTTCGCCGCTGACGTTGACCTGCAGGCAAACATTGAGCGGCGGCAGGTGGGCCGGGCGCTGCTGCGCCAGTCGTTGCGCGATCTTTTCCCGTTCGATGGAATGCACCCAATCGAAGTTTTCCGCGATCGGGCGCGTCTTGTTGCTCTGGATGGGTCCGATAAAATGCCATTTCAATAACAAATCGGGGCGTACTGCCTGCACGGCTTGCTTCTTGTCCAATGCTTCTTGCAGGTAATTCTCGCCGAATGCGATTTGCCCGGCGTCGGCAGCCTCGATCACGGCATCCGCGCCGAAGGTCTTGGACACCGCCAGCAGCGCCAACATTTCTCCCTCACGCCCATGGTGAATTTTCACCGCGCGAATCCGAGTGAGTACGGCTTGCAAGTTTTCCGCGATTAAGGACATAATCAACCGAATAAATTTAACAAAACCCCCAGGGCTCCACCCAACGCTGCCCTGAGAAGCTCAAGGATTATAAATGGACATTTCCGAACTGCTGGCGTTCTCGGTCAAGAATAATGCTTCCGACTTGCATCTTTCTTCCGGTTTGCCTCCCATGATCCGCGTGCACGGCGACGTGCGCCGCATCAATCTGCCGCCGCTCGAGCACAAGGATGTGCACGGCATGATCTATGACATCATGAACGACGGCCAGCGCAAAGCCTATGAAGAGAATCTGGAGTGCGACTTTTCGTTCGCCATTCCCGGCCTGGCACGTTTCCGCGTCAACGCCTTCAACCAGGATCGCGGCGCCGCCGCCGTGCTGCGTACCATTCCCTCGAAGATCCTGAGCCTGGAAACGCTGAACTGCCCCAAGATTTTCACCGATTTGTCGCTGAAGCCGCGCGGCCTAGTGCTGGTCACCGGCCCGACCGGCTCGGGCAAGTCGACCACGCTGGCGGCCATGGTGAACCACGTCAACGAAAACGAATACGCCCACATCCTGACCATCGAAGACCCGATCGAATTCGTGCACGACTCGAAGAAGTGCCTGATCAACCAGCGCGAAGTCGGCCCGCATACGCACTCGTTTTCCGCCGCCTTGCGCTCGGCATTGCGGGAAGACCCGGACGTGATTCTGGTCGGCGAATTGCGCGACCTGGAAACCATCCGCCTGGCGCTGTCGGCCGCGGAAACCGGCCACTTGGTGTTCGGCACGCTGCACACCTCGTCGGCGGCCAAGACCATCGACCGTATCGTCGACGTGTTCCCCGGCGATGAAAAGGAAATGGTGCGCGCGATGCTGTCGGAATCGCTGCAGGCCGTCATTTCGCAAACGCTATTGAAGACCAAGGACGGTTCGGGCCGTATTGCCGCGCATGAAATCATGATCGGCACACCGGCCATCCGCAACCTGATCCGCGAAGCCAAGATTGCGCAGATGTATTCCGCGATCCAGACCGGCGCCAACATGGGCATGCAGACGCTCGACGGCTGCCTGACCGATCTGGTGCGGCGTAACGTCATCTCGGGGGCCGCAGCGCGCAGCGCGGCCAAGACGCCGGAAAATTTCCCCGGCTAAGAGCCTGCTTAACACCCAACAAGGAAGCATCATGGAACGCGACCAGGCAACAAAATTCATGTACGACTTGCTGCGCCTGATGGTCAGCAAGAACGGTTCCGACCTGTTCATTACGTCCGAATTCCCGCCGGCCTTCAAAATCGACGGCAAGATGACGCCGGTGTCGAACCAGCCGCTTACACCGACCCACACCGTGGAACTCGCGCGTGCCATCATGAACGACAAGCAGTCGGCCGAATTCGAAGCGACCAAGGAGTGCAATTTCGCAATCAGCCCGGGCGACCTGGGGCGCTTCCGCGTTTCGGCCTTCATCCAGCAGGGCAAGGTTGGCATGGTGTTGCGTACCATCACCACGGCGATCCCCAAGATAGAAGAGCTGGGCGTGCCCCAGATCCTGAAGGACGTGGCGATGACCAAGCGCGGCCTGGTGATCATGGTCGGGGCGACCGGCTCGGGCAAATCGACCACGCTGGCGGCCATGCTCGGCTACCGCAACGAAAACAGCCACGGCCACATCATCACGATTGAGGACCCGGTCGAATACATCCACCCGCACCGCAACTGCATCGTGACCCAGCGCGACATCGGTTCGGATACCGAGAGCTGGGGTGTGGCATTGAAGAACACGCTGCGCCAGGCGCCCGACGTGATCCAGATCGGCGAAATCCGCGACCGCGAGACGATGGACTACGCCATCGCCTTCGCCGAAACCGGTCACTTGTGCCTAGCCACGATGCACGCCAACAGCTCGAACCAGGCGCTCGACCGTATCATCAACTTCTTCCCCGAAGAGCGGCGCCAGCAGTTGCTGATGGACTTGTCGTTGAACCTCAAGGGCATGATCTCGCAGCGCCTGATCCCCTTGCGCGATACCAAGGGCCGCTGCGTCGCCGTCGAAATCATGCTCAACTCGCCCCTGATCTCGGACCTGATCTTCAAGGGCGACGTGCATGAGATCAAGGAAATCATGAAGAAGTCGCGCGAACTGGGCATGCAGACCTTCGACCAGGCGCTGTTCGACCTGTACGAACTGGACAAGATTTCGTATGAAGATGCGCTACGCAACGCCGACTCGGTCAACGACCTGCGCCTGGCCATCAAGCTGCGCAGCAAGGACGCCAAGGCGCGCGATTTGAGCAAGGGTACTGAACATTTGGGGATCGTCTAATCATGGGCACCGTCTACGACTTCACGGCAGAAAGCCTGGCCGGCAAGACCGTCAATCTCGACCAATACCGCGGCAAGGTGCTGTTGATCGTCAATACCGCCAGCAATTGCGGTTTCACGCCGCAATACGAGGGACTGGAAAAAGTCTACGAGCAATTCAAGGACAAGGGCGTGGAAGTGCTGGGCTTTCCGTGCAACCAGTTCGGCGGGCAAGAGCCGGGCGGGGCCGAGGAAATCGGCGCGTTCTGCCAAAAGAACTACGGCGTGAACTTCCCCCTGTTCGCCAAGATCGACGTCAATGGCGACAATGCGCATCCGCTGTATAAATACCTGAAAGCGGAAGGCCGCGGGATCCTCGGCAGCGAGGCGATCAAATGGAACTTCACCAAGTTCCTGGTCAGAAAGGATGGCTCGGTGTTCAAGCGCTATGCGCCGCAGACTGCGCCTAAGGAGTTGCTGGGGGATATCGAGAAGTTGTTGGCGGAGTAAAAGCCCGTAGGGTGGGTGCAACCCACCAGTGCCCCTGGAAATTTCTATACGTACTGCTGGGTCGCACCGGGAGGCGTTCCGTCCACCCTACCCCTTAATCCTCATGTCGGAATATCGTCGACTGCGTGTCCCCGGTGGCATGTATTTCTTCACAGTCAATTTATTAGACCGCGGCTCTTCATTGCTCACAGAGCACATCGGTGCGTTACGTGACGCAATTCGCGTCGCCAAGGCAAGCCGTCCATTTCACATTGACGCCTGGGTAGTCCTGCCGGATCACATGCATTGTGTATGGACACTGCCCGGTGGCGACGTCGACTATTCGACACGCTGGAAAAATATCAAGCGGGAGTTCAGCAGCTCATTACCCAAGATCGAAACTATTTCAACTTCACGCATAGCAAGAGGGGAACGCGGAATCTGGCAACGGAGATTTTGGGAACATACAATACGAGATGACGATGATTACGCTGCTCACATCGACTACATCCACATCAACCCATTCAAACATGGTTTGGTTCAACAGGTTTCGGATTGGCCATATTCCTCGTTTCATCGATTCGTGGCGCGTGGCATCTACCCACGGGATTGGGTTTGCAATAGAGAAGAGCTGCCGGCCGGCGAAATGCCATGAGGGCCGCGGCAGGGCGTGCGCAACACGCCAATGCCTCGCCCATTTTTCTCGCAGCGCTGGTGGGTTGCACCCACCCTACCGCCCTTTCAGCATCTCGTCGATCAATTCGATCCAATGCCGCACCGGCGTCTTGGTGCCCGACTGCAAATGCGTAAGGCAGCCGATGTTGGCCGAGACGATCGTTTCCGCTCCCGTCGCCAGCAAATGCGCCAATTTATTGTTGCGCAATTGCGTCGACAACTCCGGCTGCAGGATCGAATACGTCCCTGCCGAGCCGCAGCATAAATGACTGTCCGCGCATAGCGATACCTCGATGCCAGCTGCACGCAACACCGTCTCGACCTTGCCGCGCAACTGCTGGCCGTGCTGCAGTGTGCAGGGCGGGTGGTAGGCGACCTTGTGCGGCTTGGGCGCGATCTTCTTTTGCAGCTCGGGCGCAAACGGCTCCAGCACTTCGCACAAGTCGCGGCACAATGCCGAAATGCGTGCCGCCTTCGCCGCATAGGCCGTATCGTGCGCCAGCAGGTGGCCGTATTCCTTGACCGTGACGCCACAACCCGACGCCGTCATGACGATGGCTTCGATGCCCTGTTCGACGTACGGCCACCACGCGTCGATGTTTTGACGCATGTCGTCCAGCCCCGCTTCCTGTGCATTCAAATGAAAGCGCAAGGCGCCGCAGCAGCCGGCCTTGATTGCCACCAGCAATTGCACGCCGAGCGCATCGAGCACGCGCGCCGTCGCGGCATTGATGTTGGGCGCCATGGCCGGTTGCACGCAGCCATCCAGCACGAGCATCTTGCGTGCGTGTTGGCGCGTCGGCCAGACGCCGGCGGGCCTCTTTGCCGGCAGCTTGTGGCGCAAGTTTTCCGGCAATACTGCGCGCATGGCTTGCCCGGTCTTGAACAAGGGTTGGAACAGCCACTTGCGCGGTAGCACGCTCTTCAAGGCCGCGCGCTTGGCTTGCTGCAGCAAGGGACGCGGTACTTTTTGCTCGACCACCTTGCGCCCTATGTCGAGCAGGCGGCCGTATTGCACACCCGAGGGGCAGGTGCTTTCGCAATTGCGACAGGTCAGGCAGCGGTCCAGGTGTAGCTGGGTATTTTCAGTTGGCTCGACGCCTTCGAGCACCTGTTTGATCAGGTAGATGCGCCCGCGCGGCCCATCGAGTTCGTCGCCGAGCAATTGATAGGTCGGGCAGGTCGCGGTGCAGAAGCCGCAATGCACGCAGCGGCGCAGGATGGCATCGGCTTCTTCGCCTTCGGGCGTGTTCTTGATGAAGTCGGCCAGGTTGGTTTGCATGGTCAGACTCCCTCTACCAGCCGGCCCGGATTGAAAATGCCGCGCGGATCGAAGGCAGCCTTGAGGTTGCGGTGGACTTGCATGACCGCCGGTGCCAGCGGATGGAACACGCCACCGGACTTGTCGCCGCCGCGGAACAGCGTGGCGTGGCCGCCGACGCGTTCGGCGGCGGAGCGGATGTCTGCCGCGCTCGCATCGCTGTTGAGCCAGCGCTGTGCTCCACCCCACTCCATCAACTGCGAGCCATGCACATTGATGTGCGGTGTGGTCGACGGCAAGGACAGGCGCCACAGAGCCGGCGCATCGCAAAAGAACGTGTGCGTCTGCTCGCGCACGCCCACCCAGAATGCAGATCCATTGCTCACTTCCTCGCCGCCCAGTTTTTTGCGGGCCGCTTCGACTGCCGCTGCCGCACCCGACAGGCGCAAGGTCAAGCGCCCCTCATGCCAGGCACTCGCCGTGATCGGCAAAGGCTGCCCGGCCCAGTGGTTGAGCTTGGCGACGGCCTCTGCCTGATCCATGGCGAAGTGCAGCGTGCGTTCGGCAACCGGACGCGGCAAGACCTTGACCGAGACTTCCAGGATCAACCCGAGCATGCCGAGCGAGCCGGTCAACAGGCGCGACACGTCGTAGCCGGCCACGTTTTTCATCACTTGCCCGCCGAAGTGCAACACCTGGCCTTGCGCATCCATCAGCACGGCGCCGAGCACGAAGTCGCGCGCCGACCCGGCTGCCTGGCGGCGCGGGCCGGACAGGCCGCAGGCGACCGTGCCGCCTATCGTGGCATGGACGCCAAAGTGCGGCGGCTCGAAAGCGAGCATCTGCCCCTTCTCGGCGAGTGCCGCTTCGATCTCGGCCAGCGGCGTGCCGCAACGCGCCGTGATCACCAGTTCGGTCGGGTCGTAATGCACGATACCGCAATAGGCCGATACATCGAACGGCTCGCCGGCGAGCGCATTGCCATACCAATCCTTGGTGCCGCCGGCCACGATGCGTAGCGGCTCGGCATTCGTCGTGGCAGCGGCGATTCGGTCGCGGAAGCTTTGGAGAACTTGTTCCATCAGAAGCGCGGCAAATCGGCGAAAGGCAATTTTCCGCGCTGGATATGCATCCTGCCGTATTCGGCACAGCGATGCAGCGTGGGAATCGCCTTGTCGGGGTTCAATAGCATGGCGGGATCGAAGGCGCGTTTGACGGCGAAGAAGGCTTCACGCTCGGCGGGCGAAAATTGTACACACATCGAATTGATCTTTTCTATGCCCACACCGTGTTCGCCCGTGATGGTGCCGCCGACGGCGACGCACAGTTCCAGGATGTCGGCGCCGAACAATTCGGCGCGATGGAATTCATCGGCGATATTGGCATCGAACAGGATCAGCGGATGCAAATTGCCGTCGCCGGCATGGAACACGTTGGCGCAGCGCAGGCCGTATTTCTGTTCCATCGCAGCGATGCCGGTCAGGACTTCGGCCAGGCGGCGGCGCGGGATGGTGCCGTCCATGCAGTAGTAATCGGGCGAAATGCGGCCTGCGGCAGGGAAGGCATTCTTGCGCCCGGACCAGAAGCGCAGCCGTTCGGCCTCGCTGGTCGATACCGTGATTGCCGTCGCGCCGGCGGCTTGCAGCACGGCGCTCATGCGCGCGATTTCGTCCATGACTTCCTCTGTCGTGCCGTCGGATTCGCACAAGAGGATGGCTTCGGCGTCAATGTCGTAGCCCGCCTTCACGAACGGCTCGACCATGCGCGAGGACGTCTTGTCCATCATTTCCAGCCCGGCGGGAATGATGCCGGCCGCGATCACCTCGGCCACGGCGTTGCCGCTTTTGACCACGTCGTCGAACGAGGCCATGATGACTTGCGCCGTCTGCGGCTTGGGGATCAGCTTGACCGTCACTTCGGTGACGATGCCCAGCATGCCTTCGGAACCGATGCAAACGGCCAGCAGATCGAGCCCCGCTGCATCGAGCGCGCCGCTGCCCAGTTCCAGCGCCTCGCCTTCCATCGTCACCAACCGCACGCGCAAGACGTTGTGCACGGTCAAGCCGTACTTGAGGCAGTGCACGCCGCCGGAATTCTCGGCCACGTTGCCGCCTATGGTGCAGGCGATCTGCGACGAGGGATCGGGCGCATAATACAGGCCATGCGGCGCCGCCGCGTCCGATATGGCGAGGTTGCGCACGCCGGGCTGGACCACGGCGGTACGCGCAAAGGGATCGAGCTTGACGAGGCGGTTCAGCCTGGCTGTCGACAGCACCACGCCATCGGCGATCGGCATCGCACCGCCCGAAAGACCCGTGCCGGCGCCGCGCGGCACGATCTTGACGCCGAGCCGGTGGCAGGTCTTGAGCACTGCCACGACTTGCTCTTCATTTTCCGGCAGCACGACCGCGCGCGGCAACTGGCGATAGGCCGCGAGGCCGTCGCACTCATAGGGCCGCGTGTCTTCCTCGGCGAACAGCACCGAGCGTGCAGGCAGCACGGTGCACAGTTCGTCGACTAAATCGCCGACGAGGATTTGCCGGTCGCGGGCCGGGTCGTTGGATTCGGCGGGGGCGTTCATGTCGCGCTCATTCGCTTTCATGCATCCCAGCTCACGATCTTGCCGGGGTTGAGCAGGTTGTCCGGATCGAATGCGTGCTTCAGCGTGCGCATCAGGGCCAGCGCATCTTCTCCATGTTCCTGCCTGAGGAATGCCATCTTGTGCATGCCCACCCCGTGTTCGCCGGTGCAGGTGCCGTCCATCTCGAGCGCGCGCGATACCAGGCGCGCATTGATGCCTTCGGCCGTGGCCACATCGGCGGCGTCGCTCGGATCGATCATCATCAGCACGTGGAAATTGCCGTCGCCGACGTGGCCGATGATGGAATAGACGATGCCGTTCTTTTCGCAATCGGCCTTGCTATCGAGAATGCATTCGGCCAGGCGCGAGATCGGCACGCAGCAATCGGTCGAGATGGCGCGGCAACCGGGGCGCATGTGCAACAGCGCGAAATAAGCGTTGTGGCGCGCGGCCCATAAGCGTGTGCGCTCTTCCGGTGTGGTGGCCCACTCGAAACCGGTCGCGGCATGGCTTGCCGTGATTTCCCGCACCACTTGCGCCTGTTCCTCGACGCCGGCAGCGCTGCCGTGGAATTCGAACAGCAGCAAGGGCTGCTCGGGCAGGCCGAGCTTGTCGCGCGCATTGATCGCCTTGACGCCGTTCTCGTCAAGAAACTCGACACGCGCAATGGGAACGCCCATCTGTATCGTCTCGATCACGGCCTTGACCGCATCGCCCGTGCTGGGGAAAGAGCAAATGGCTGCCGACACCGCTTCAGGCAATGGATAGAGCTTGACGCTGACTTCGGTGACGATGCCGAGCGTACCCTCGCTACCGACGAACAGGCGCGTCAAATCGTAGCCGGCGGAAGACTTGCGCGCCCGCGTGCCGGTCTTGACGATGCGGCCGTCCGCCGTCACCACGGTCAAGGCCAGCGTGTTCTCGCGCATGGTGCCGTAGCGCACGGCGTTGGTGCCGGAGGCGCGCGTGGCGACCATGCCGCCCAGGGTGGCGTCGGCGCCGGGATCGATGGGGAAGAACAGGCCGCTGTCCTTGATTTCGGTATTCAATTGCTTGCGCGTCACGCCGGCTTGCACGGTGACGGTCAAGTCTTCGGCATGCAGGGCCACCACCTGATTCATTTCCGACAGATCGATGGTCAAGCCGCCCTTGGGCGCCAGCACGTGGCCTTCGAGCGACGTGCCTGCGCCAAACGCAATGACGGGCACGCGATGGACGCGGCATAAGGCCACGGCGGACGCAACTTCGTCGGTAGAGAGCGCATAAAGCACGGCATCGGGCGGCATCGGATCGTAGAACGACTCGTCGCGCCCATGATGCGCGCGCACGGCTTCCTTGGTCGTGAAGCGCTCGCCGAACATGGCCGCGAGCGCCGCCGTGAATTGTTCCGGCAGACAACGCGCCGGTGGCGCGGTTGGATGCGCTGATAGGTGACTCATGCCTGTCTCCGTGTTTCCTGCGATTGTACTACCAGAGCAGAAACGCCGGGACAGGCGACTTCGGGCTTGATGGGTCAGAACATGGGTCAGAACTCTTCCCAATCGTCTCCGCCCTGTTGCACCGGCTGCTGCTGGTTGGAACGACGGGACGGCGCGACGGCGCGCGGCTCTTTCCGGACTGCCACGGCGGTCGATTTGGCCGCAGGCGCCGGCGTAAATCGCGCCACAGGTTTTGCCGGGGCCGACTGGCGCGGCGCACTCACCGTCGATTGCTCCAGCTTGAACACGCCGACCAGTTCGGTCAATTGCGCCGCCTGATCGTGCATCGCGCCGGCTGCCGCGGCGGCCTGCTCGACCAGAGCCGCGTTTTGCTGGGTCGCGTTGTCCATCTCCATGACGGCCTGGTTGATCTGGTCGATGCCCTGCGATTGTTCGTGGCTGGCGGCGGAAATCTCGGCGACGATGTCGGTCACCTGTTGGATGGCCTGCACCACCTCGTTCATCGTCGCGCCGGCCTGGTCGACCAGCTTGCCGCCAACCTTGACCTTTTCCACCGAATCGCCGATCAGCGTCTTGATTTCCTTGGCTGCAGCAGCCGAACGCTGCGCCAGATTGCGCACCTCGGCCGCCACTACGGCAAAGCCGCGCCCCTGCTCGCCGGCACGCGCCGCCTCCACCGCGGCGTTCAAGGCCAGGATGTTGGTCTGGAACGCAATGCCGTCGATCACGCTGATGATGTCGACGATCTTGCGCGAGGATTCATCGATCGAACTCATCGTCGCCACCACTTCAGAGACGACCGAGCCGCCCTTGACCGCCACTTCGGACGCCGTTTTCGCCAATTGATTGGCCTGACTGGCGTTGTCGGAATTCTGCTTCACCGTCGAGGTCAATTCTTCCATCGACGAGGCCGTTTCTTCGAGCGAGCTGGCTTGCGATTCGGTGCGTGAGGACAAGTCCATGTTGCCGCTGGCAATCTCGTTCGATGCGGTCAACATGGCGTCGGTGCCGCTGCGAACCTGGCCGACGATACGCACCAGGCTGGCGTTCATGTTGTGCAGGGCTTGCAACAGCTTGCCGATCTCGTCGTTCGAATCGGCCACGATATGGCGCCGCAGATCGCCGTCGGCCACCGCTTGCGCCACCTCTACTGCCTCATTGAGCGATTTGACGAGCTTGGCGGTAATCGCCAGCCCCATCGCCGCGATGACAAGCACTACGACAATGGCGATGCCGATGTTTTCCCAGCTTGCGGTCGTGAGTCCCTTCTTGGCGTCGTCCTCGCCCTGCTTCGACAGTGCGAGGTTGTACTCGACGTGCTGCTTGATCGCATTGGCCATCTTGACGCCGACGTCGGCCTTGGCAAAGAGCAGCGCAGACGCATCGTCGTTCTTGCCCTCGTCCACCATGCCGAGCACTTTTTCCGACAGCGCAATATATTCATTGGTCGCGCTGCGGTCATCGGCCAGCAAGGCTTTATCCTTGGCATCGACCACATCGTCCTTCTCGTACTTGTCGAGCGCCTTCAATATCGCGGCATTCGAATCGCTGATCTGCTTCTTCAATGCCGCCTTCTGTGCGTCTTCCTTGGCCAGGATATATTGCCAGGCCCGGACGCGCAGGATCAGCGCATTGGAAAACGTATCGTTCAAGCTCACCAGACTCGGCACCGTATTGACGCTGGCGAAATTGGCCGAGGTGAATACCTGGTCCATCTGGTAAATGCCAACACCGGCCATGCCCACAAGGCCGATCAGCGCGGAGGCAATGAGGAGGTACATTCTTTGTGCGATGGTCATGTCTTGTTCTCCTGTTTTGCTTTGTTCAGATCACACGATACAAGCGAAATCCACCGGTGCCCCGGCAAACGAGACGACGGCAAGCTCACACAAACAAGGGTGAAGAAAAGGCCAACCGCGCCAGGAAAAAGTCTATTCCCAGTCAAGACATGGCACTAGCATAATCTGTAAGAAAATGTAATTGTCGACAAAAATTGGTCGATAACGCCACACTGAAATTGCCATACGGAAATTCCATATCACTTGCCATCGGGTCGACCCGCAAGCTTTGCGTTTAGAATGACAACCGACGAGAGCGGCACCGCTGCTCCACCAATTCAATGGAAGCAGATCATGGGTAACCGGCTATCGAAAATCGCCACGCGCACCGGCGACAAGGGCACCACCGGCTTGGGCGACGGCAGCCGAACCGACAAGGACAGCCTGCGCGTGCATGCCATGGGCGACGTCGACGAATTGAATTCGCAGATCGGCATGCTGCTGTGCGAAGAGCTGCCCGACACGCTGCACGAGGAATTGATGTCGATCCAGCACGACCTGTTCGACATGGGCGGCGAATTGTGCATTCCCGGCTATACGCTGATCACCGAGGTACAGGTGGCAAGACTCGACGGCTTGCTGGAGAAATACAATGCCGATCTGTCGCCGTTGAAGGACTTCATTTTGCCCGGCGGTTCGCGCGCGGCGGCGGTGGCGCATGTATGCCGCACGGTGTGCCGGCGTGCCGAGCGCAGCATCGTCAGCCTGGGCAAATCGGAGACGATCAATGAGGCGCCGCGGCAGTATATGAACCGGCTGTCCGATTTGTTGTTTGTGTTGTCGCGGGTGTTGAATCGGTTTGCCGGTGGAAGCGACGTGTTGTGGGAGAAGGAGCGCAAGCGCGACGCTTGAGGCGCGCTTTTCTTCCTGCTATCTCACAGCCAGCGTCGCTTTAATTGTAGAAGTAATACTGCGCGGAATACGACACCCGCGCCTCTTTCCCCACGTGTTCGCGATCGCAACCTTCGATCGGCGCCTTGCCGCTGACGGTGAACAAGCGCTGGATGCCGGTCGTCTTGGCGAATGTCCCCGTACCGGAATTGGACGTTGCGGATAGCAATAGCCAGGGAATTGCGTTGGGATCGTCGTTCTTGTCGCTGGCGATGACTTTGGCCACCACCTTGCTGCCATCCGGCGCTTCCCAGGTCGGCCCGGCATAGTGCTTGCCCGCCGGCCTGCCGCGCGAGGTGGTCAGCTCGGCTTCCGGCGCCTTGAATAGCCATAGATAGTTGCTTGCATTAACCGGGTCGACGGTGCAGACGTAAATCTGCACACCGGTTCCTTTCAGAACCAGGGTCAGGTTCTGGCCGGGCTGCACTTGCAATGCTGCGGGCACGTTGGGCAACTGCGGATAATCTTCCGATGGCTCTTGCTGCTTTTGATGCCCGCCACCATGCCTGCCCATGCCCATGCAGCCTGCCAACAAGGACAAACCCGCTATTGCGGGCACGGTGAACAATGGTCGCATTTTCATGCTTACCCTCTTTCGTTGAATTGAATAGGCGGCAGGCTCGCGTTTCATGCCCGGTTGGGCTCTTGCTGGAAACGGCCTCGGAAAAATTTTACCGGCAATCGGTAAATGCTCAGTGAACGGCCGCGCTAACGCCGAGATAGATGGCGTGCTCATAGGCCTCTTCCGAAAAGCCCGGGTTGGCTTCGATGAACTCCTGCCGCACCTTGTCGCCATCCCCTTTGCCGACAAAAAAGGCTTCACCAACGCGGTAGTTTTTCGACAAAAGCGTCTGGGACCGGCTGACCCAATCGGCGATGACGTCGGGGGACTCGGCGGGAAATATGTCGAGAGGGTCGATGTACTCGGGCGACGAAGGCCGCTTGTATCGATTGTGGCAAACGATCCAGAATACGCCGTCCGGTAAAGCACAGCTTGTCGCTTTGGCGATCGCAATCTCCCGCGACGACATCAATTATTCACCACTAACCGCGGCTCACCCTTGCCAAAGCGCTTGCTGATAGACGCCGCAATCCCCGCTGCATCCAGCCCGCACAACGCCAGCAATTGCGCGCAATCGCCTTGATCGATGAACTTGTCGGGCAAGCCCAGATGCAGCACGGGCTTGACGATACCCAATTCGGCCAATGCCTCGGCAACGGCGGCACCGGCGCCGCCCATGATGGCGCCTTCTTCGACGGTGACGATGGCTTCATGGCTTTGCGCGAGTTGCTTGAGCAGTTCCACGTCGAGCGGCTTGACGAAGCGCATGTCGGCGACCGTCGCATTCAATTCTTCCGCTGCCTTCAGGCTGGGCGCGACCATGGTGCCGAAGGCGAGGATGGCGATGCCTTTGCCGGTGCGGCGCACTTCGCCCTTGCCCCAGGGCAGCGTGGCCAGGCCCGGTTCGATGGCGGCGCCGGTGCCGGAACCGCGCGGATAGCGCACGGCCACCGGGCCGGTGTGATGGAAGGCCGTGGAGAGCAGTTTGCGGCATTCGTTTTCGTCGGACGGCGCGATCACGGCCATGTTGGGGATGCAGCGCAGGTAGGCCAAGTCGTAATTGCCGGCGTGCGTGGCGCCGTCGGCGCCGACCAGGCCGGCGCGGTCGAGCGCGAAGGTGACATCCAGATTTTGCAGCGCCACGTCGTGGATCAATTGATCGTAGCCGCGCTGCAGGAAGGTCGAGTAGATTGCCACGACGGGCTTCAAGCCTTCGCATGCCAGGCCGGCGGCAAACGTGACGGCATGCTGTTCGGCGATGCCGACGTCGTAATAGCGCTCGGGGAAGGCTTTCTCGAACGCCACCATGCCCGAGCCTTCACGCATGGCGGGGGTGATGCCGATCAGGCGTTTGTCGGCGGCGCCCATATCGCACAGCCAATCGCCGAACACCTGGGTGTAGGTCTTCTTGCTTGGCGTGGCCGAGGGCTTGATGCCTTCGGCGGGGTTGAACTTGCCGGGGCCGTGGTAGAGCACGGGATCGGCTTCGGCGAGCTTGTAGCCCTGGCCCTTCTTGGTGACGACGTGCAGGAACTGCGGGCCGCGCAGTTGCTTGAGGTTTTGCAGCGTGGGCACGAGCGATTCGAGGTCGTGGCCGTCGATCGGGCCGACGTAGTTGAAGCCGAACTCTTCGAACATGGTGGCGGGCACGACCATGCCCTTGGCATGTTCTTCGAGGCGCTTGGCGAATTCGAGCATGGGACCGGGCAGCACGCTCTTGCCCACGTTTTTGGCAGCGGCGTAGAATTTGCCCGACATCAGCCGCGCGAGATAGCGGTTCAGGGCGCCCACGGGCGGCGAGATCGACATGTCGTTGTCGTTCAAGATAACGAGCAGGTTGATGTCGTCATATACGCCGGCATTGTTCATCGCCTCGAAGACCATGCCGGCCGTCATGGCGCCGTCGCCGATGACGGCAATGGCGTGGCGGTCTTCGCCCTTGGTCTTGGCGGCCAGGGCCATGCCGAGCGCAGCCGAAATCGAGGTCGAGGAGTGCGCCGTGCCGAAGGTGTCGTATTCGCTTTCGCTGCGGCGCGGGAAGCCCGAGATGCCGTTGTGCTGGCGCAGCGTGGACATCTTGTCGCGCCGGCCGGTGAGAATCTTGTGCGGATAGGTTTGATGGCCCACGTCCCACACGATGCGGTCTTCCGGCGTGTTGAACACGTAGTGCAGCGCAATGGTCAGTTCGACCGTGCCGAGGTTGGACGAGAGATGCCCGCCGGTCTGCGACACGGAGTCGAGCACGTATTGACGCAGCTCGTCGGCCAGTGCCTTCAGTTGATGGCGCGGCAGTTGGCGCAGGTCGGCAGGGCTGTCGATTTTTTTCAATATAGTCATACTAAGCTTTCCGCTGCACGATCAGGTCGGCCAGTTCGCGCAGGCGCTGGGCGCGGACGCCGAACTGTTCGATCGCGCGGTGGGCATCGCCGCGCAAGGTTTCGGCCAATTTTTTCGACGCTTCCAGGCCGAGGATGGAGACATAGGTCGGCTTGTTGTCGGCCGCGTCCTTGCCGGCGGTCTTGCCCAGCGCTACAGAATCTTCGGTCGCGTCGAGAATGTCGTCCACCACCTGGAAGGCCAGGCCGATGGCTGCGGCATATCGATCGAGCGCCGCGCTGTCATCGGCGTCGATGCTCTTGCCGCACCACGCGCCCAACAGCACCGAGGCACGCAGCAGCGCGCCGGTCTTCATGCGGTGCATCTGTTCCAACTGTTCGCGCGAGAGCGCAATGCCCACGCTGGCGAGATCGATCGCCTGGCCGCCGCACATGCCGACCGATCCCGAGGCAACGGCCAACAGGCGCACCAGCGCGAGTTGCCTTGCAGGTTCAGGCATGCCCTCGTCCTGTGCCGACAACACGATGAAGGCCTGCGCTTGCAGCGCATCGCCCACCAGCAAGGCCGTCGCTTCGTCGTACTTGACGTGCACCGTGGGCTTGCCGCGGCGCAGTTCGTCGTCGTCCATGCAGGGCATGTCGTCATGCACCAGCGAGTAGGCATGGATCATTTCGACAGCCGCGCCGGCACGCGCCAGGGCGGTCGGGTGGGCAGAAAACAATTCGCCGGCCGCAAACACCAGGAGCGGGCGTACGCGCTTGCCGCCGTCCATGCCGGCGTAGCGCATCGCTTCATGCAAGCGCGCAGGCACGACGTCATTGGCGGGCAGGTAATCGGACAGCGCCTGTTCCATGCGGCCCTGGACCGCTTTCATCCATTGTGCAAAATCAATCAGCGGGTTGTTCGCTACGTTGCTCATTGTGCGTCCTCGTCGGCGCCATCGTGGGCAAAGGGCTTGAGCATTTCACCTTCCAGTATCTTGATCTGGCCGTCGACACGGTCGAGCTGGGACTGGCAATACTTGACCAGTTCCGAGCCGCGCTTGTAGGCTGCGATGGACGCTTCCAGCGCCAGTTCGCCGGCTTCCATCTGCGTCACGAGCTGCTGCAATTCGGCCATGGCTTCTTCAAAGGTGGCCGGTGCGGCATTCGTTGCTTCTGCGGCTGCGGGTTTCTTGGGCATGCCAATGCGATCCATGTTCAAAGTGTAGCCCGATATTTTAGATCAAACCATCTGAAGCCATGCCAGCCGACCCGAGGAACCGGGTTTTGCAGCGTGATAAACGATGCGCCGATCCGACAAATTCATTGCCAATTGAACAAAATACCAGCGGCATCGCATTTTCCCCTCTGCCCCTGCTCTAGGCAAACACACTGCAAAAAATGATATATACGATTTTCGATGCGATTTTCCTTATAAAACTCAGATACTTACCAACCGCCTTCACCAAGATTAAGGTATAATTCTCAGTTCTGTCCGAAATTCCCTCTTCATCTCGTTTGAACATAGGTATTTACGGATTCTTTCTCTCTTAGGTTGGTGAAAATTAATTTGGGGGGTGGGGATGTCCGATCTGGCGACTCTTGCCAAGCTCACGCGTTCCAACACGCAACTTCCGGTCAGCGTCTATTTCGACCTGCAACTGTTAAAGCAGGAAATCCAGCAGGTTTTCCAATCCGGCCCGCGTTACGTCGGCCATGAATTGATGGTGCCCAACGTCGGCGATTACGCCACATTGGCGTCGGAAAAAGAAGGCCGCATGCTGGTTCGCCATGCCGAAGGCATCGAACTGGTTTCCAACGTGTGCCGCCATCGCCAGGCCAAGATGTTCGATGGCCGCGGCAATGCCCGCAACATCGTCTGTCCGTTGCATCGCTGGACTTACGATCTGAAAGGCGAATTGATCGGCGCGCCGCATTTCGAATCGACGCCTTGCCTGAACCTGCCGCGCACGCCGCTGCAGAACTGGAACGGCCTGCTGTTCGAAAAGAACGGCTTCGACGTCGCGTCCATCATGGCCAGGCTCGGCGTGGCGAAAGACCTCGACTTCGGGGGCTACATGCTCGACCACGTCGAAGTGCACGAATGCGACTACAACTGGAAGACTTTCATCGAGGTCTACCTCGAGGATTACCACGTCGAGCCGTTTCATCCCGGCCTGGGCGGCTTCGTCTCGTGCGAAGACCTGCGCTGGGAATTCGGCGAGCACTACAGCGTGCAGACCGTGGGCGTGAACAAGGCGCTGGCCAAGTCGGGTAGCCCGGTGTACCAGAAGTGGCACGAACAGGTGCTGAAGTTCCGCGACGGGAAAGCGCCGCCCTTCGGTGCGATCTGGCTCACGCTTTACCCCAACATCATGGTGGAGTGGTATCCGCACGTGCTGGTGGTGTCGACGCTGCACCCCAATGGACCGCAAAAGACCACCAACGTGGTGGAGTTCTACTATCCCGAGGAAATCGTGCTGTTCGAACGCGACTTCGTCGACGCCGAACGCGCTGCCTACATGGAAACCGCGATCGAGGACGACGAAATCGCCCTGCGCATGGATGCCGGGCGCCGCATCCTGATGGAGCGCGGCACCACCGACGCCGGGCCTTACCAGTCGCCGATGGAAGACGGCATGCAGCATTTCCACGAGTGGTACCGCAAGCAGATCGACCTTCCCTAACTCGTTTCATTCACCTGTCTGCCGGCACATGCACACTGTGCCGGCAGATTGATTCCGCCACCATGCAATCGCTCTGGATGTTGTTCGCCGCCTTCCTGTTCTCCATCATGGGGGTGTGCGTCAAGCTGGCTTCCGACACTTACTCGACTTCCGAGATCGTCATGTACCGGGGCGCAATAGGCATGGTGTTTTTGCTCGTCATGACGCGCCTGCGCGGCGGCAGCATGGCCACACACCTGCCCTGGCATCATTTACGGCGCAGCTTGGCTGGCGTGGCATCGCTGTGGCTGTGGTTTTATGCCGTCTCGAAACTGCCGCTGGCCTCCGGCGTGACCTTGAACTACATGTCGTCGGTATGGATGGCGCTGATGCTGCTGGTCATGGGTTGGGTAAAGGGAAAGAGTGCATTCACCTGGAAACTCGGCTCAGCCATCCTCGCCAGTTTCACCGGTGTGCTGCTGTTGCTCCAGCCTTCGTTTCATATGGAACAAATCGTCCCCATCTCGCTCGGCCTGCTTTCGGGCATTCTTTCCGCACTCGCTTATCTGCAGGTGCGCCAGCTCGGCCTGATGGGCGAACCGGAATACCGCGTGGTGTTCTATTTTTCCGCCATGGGCTTTTTGGCCGGTTTTGCCGGCCATGCCGTCAGCGAGCAATTTACCTGGCACGCCCATACATTGAAAAGCGCGGGCCTGCTGGCTGCCGTCGGACTATGCGCCACCATCGCGCAAATCGCCATGACACGCGCCTATCGCCTGGGCCATCCGCTTGTCACCGCCAATCTGCAATACAGCGGCATCGTGTTTTCCTCGGTCTGGGGCATCATCGTGTGGCAAGACTTGCTCGGCGTTACGTCCTGGGCCGGCATTGCCATCATTCTCGTCTCCGGCATGGTCACGACGTTTTATAATTACCGCAATCAAACCAGCGCTGCGGCCAAGCTAGCGGAGAATGCCGAACCGGTCGCGGTTGCCTAATTTCAGGAGTCTCCTGCCGTGAGCCATACCGTCTTGATCAGCGCCGCCCTACTGGCCCACAACCTGACCGATCCGAAATGGGTCGTCATCGATTGCCGCCATGACTTGATGAACGCCGACGCCGGCATCACCGCTTACCGCGAGGGCCACATCGCCGGCGCGCGTTTCGCCCATCTTGATCACGACCTGTCGAGCAAACGCCCGGGGCCGAACGGCGAATTCCGCGGCCGACATCCGCTGCCGCAAGCCGACGTATTTTGCGCCACGCTGCGCGCCTGGGGCATAGCCGACGATACCCAGGTCGTGGCTTACGACGCACAAGGCGGCATGTACGCGGCGCGGCTGTGGTGGATGCTGCGCTGGGTCGGCCATGCGGCCGTGGCCGTGCTCGACGGCGGCTTGCCCGCCTGGAATGCCGAAGGCCATGGACTCTCCACCGTGGTGCCGCAGGTGGCACCCGGCACGATTTCGCAGCGTGCCCCGCTGGTCAGGTCGGTCGATGCTGCTGCTGTGCTGGCCAACATCGAAAGCAAGCAATTCGGTGTGATCGATGCGCGCGCCGCCGACCGTTTCCGCGGCGAGAACGAGACGATCGATCCGGTGGGCGGGCACATTCCAGGCGCGAAGAATCGCTTCTTCAAGGACAACCTGCAGGCCGATGGGCGCTTCAAGGATGCCGAGCAACTGCGCGCAGAATGGTCGGGCGTGGCCGGCAATCCTGAGGCCAGCGTCATGCAATGCGGCTCGGGGGTGACGGCTTGCCATAATCTGCTCGCACTGGAAGTGGCGGGCATGCCGGGTGCGGCGTTGTACCCAGGGTCGTGGAGCGAGTGGTGCTCCGATGCGTCGCGGCCGGTGGCGACAGGCGCCTAAGTGTTTGCGACGTCGTAACCGCGCGCATTAAACCCGTCATCCCCGTGCAAACGGGGACCCATATCAAAACCCATAGCGTTCGCGCTTTGGGTCCCCGTTTTCACGGGGATGACGGATATAAAAAGTGCGTAGGGTGGGTGCAACCCACCAGTGCGCCAAATAGGCTTCTTTAAACGCTGGTGGGTTGCACCCACCCTACGATCCTCCATTTGCTACTGACCGTGTGTCAATAACAAGACCGCGCCTACACCCAAGGCAATCAGAATCACCTGCGGAATCGTCTCGCGCAGCGTCTCGCGGCGCTGCATCTGCGGCATCAGATCCGACACGGCAATATAGATGAAGCCCGACGACGCCAGCACCAGCACATAAGGTATCCACTGGCTGGCCTTCTCCAGCGTCGCGTAGCCGAGCAAGCCGCCGGCAACCGCCATCAGGCTGCAGATCAGGTTATAGGCATAGGCGCGCTTGCGGCTGAAGCCGGCGTTCAGCAGCACGATGAAGTCGCCGATCTCTTGCGGGATTTCGTGCGCGATGATGGCCAGGCCCGTGACCAGCCCCAGATTGGGATTGGCCAGGAAGGCCGCGGCGATCAGGATGCCGTCGGTGAAGTTGTGCAGGCCGTCGCCGACCACGATCATCCAGCCGGCCTTGCCGGCTTCGTGCGCGTCGTGCCCATGTTCGTGCGCGTGGCCATCGTGCTCGTGATGATGCGAGTGGCGCAAAATCGCCAGCTTCTCGAGCAGGAAGAAGCCGAGCAGGCCGGCCAGGAGCGTAGCAAACAGCGCGCGCGTGTCGGCCTTCGATTCAAACGCCTCGGGCAGGGCGTGCAAGAGCGAGGTCGAGAGCAAAATGCCGACCGAGAGGCTGACCATACGCTCAACCATCTTGGACAGGAGCGCGAACGAAAACACGGCGGCAGCCGTGATGCTGACGACACCGGCAATGGTCGTGGCGAGCAGGATGGAAATCAGCGTGGAGTGAATGGTTTCCCCGATCAGAAATTGTTGCAGAACATGGAATTATACAAAAGCATCGCGCCAGATCATCTATGTTAAATTATCGGGACCCAATCCGAGGAGCATACAGGATGACGTCGACCACCCGAACTGCCAGTTGCTGTTGCGGCCAGCTCACGGCTACCACAACGGCCGAACCCATTCGCGTTGGCGTCTGCCACTGTCTGGCTTGCCAGCGCAGAACGGGCGGCGTATTCGCCTCGCAGGCGCGATTTCCCGCGAACGCCGTGGCCATTGCCGGCACGTCGAACGCCTACGTCCGGGTCGGCGATGAAGGCGGCCGGGCCACGTTCCACTTCTGCCCCACATGCGGCACGACGGTGTACTACATCAACCAAGGCAGCGAAGACAGCGTCGCCATTCCCGTCGGCGCGTTCGCGGACCCGGCCTTTCCCGCCCCCACCGTTTCCGTTTATGAAGAGCGCATGCACGCCTGGGTCAACATGCCGGCCGACATCGAGCATATATTCTAGTGCGCTTCGTCCCAGTTCTTTCCCACGCCGACCTCGGCAATCAACGGCACCTTCAACTGCGCCACACCCGCCATCAATTCCGGTAGCCTGACGCGCACCGTGTCGAGTTCGGCATCAGGCACTTCAAGCACCAGTTCGTCATGTACCTGCATGATCATCTTGGTACCCATGCGGTCCTGTTCCAGCCAGCCCTGCACGGCAATCATCGATAATTTGATCAGGTCGGCCGCCGTGCCCTGCATCGGCGCATTGATCGCGGCACGCTCGGCACCGGCGCGGCGCGGGCCGTTGGGCGAATTGATTTCGGTCAGCCACAGGCGCCGGCCGAACACGGTCTCGACATAGCCCTTGGACTTGGCCGTCATCTTGGTGTCGTCCATGAATTGGCGCACGCCGGCAAAACGCTGGAAATACTTTTCGATGTAGGACTGCGCTGCCGAACGCTCGATGCCGAGGTTGCCCGCCAGGCCGAACGCGCTCATGCCGTAGATCAAACCGAAGTTGATCACCTTGGCATAGCGCCGCTGTTCCGACGCCACCTCTTCCGGCTTGACGCCGAACACTTCGGCGGCCGTTGCGCGATGGATGTCCATGCCTTCGGCGAAGGCGCGCAGCATGTTGGCATCTTCCGACAGGTGCGCCATGATGCGCAGCTCGATCTGCGAATAGTCGGCCGAGACGATCACCCGGCCCTCGGGCGCGACGAAGGCTTCGCGGATGCGCCGGCCTTCGGCGGTGCGGATCGGAATGTTTTGCAGGTTCGGGTCGTTCGACGCAAGCCGGCCCGTGATCGCCACCGCCTGCGCATAGTTGGTGTGCACGCGGCCCGTGTCGGGGTTGACCATCCTGGGCAGCTTGTCGGTATAGGTCGACTTGAGCTTGGATAGCCCGCGATATTCGAGCAGCACCTTGGGCAAGGGATAATCCTCGGCCAGCTTTTGCAGCACTTCCTCATCGGTGGAGGGCGAGCCCGAGGGCGTCTTTTTCACCACCGGCAATTGCAGCTTCTCGAAGAAGATCTCGCCGATCTGCTTGGGCGAATTGAGATTGAACGGCTGTTCGGCAATCTCGTAAGCCTGCTTCTCCAGTTCGAGCAGGCGCAGGCCGATCTCGTGCGATTGCGCATTCAGGCGTTCGGGATCGATCCGCACGCCGTTGCGTTCGATCTTTTGCAGCACCACCGAAGTCGGCACCTCGATCTTTTCATAGACGAAACGCAAGCCATCGGTATTGATGTGCGGCAGCATCGCGTGGTGCAGGCGCAGGGTGATGTCGGCGTCTTCCGCCGCGTAGGCGGTGGCGCGCTCGATATCGACCTGGTCGAACCCGATCTGCGAGGCACCCTTGCCGCACACTTCCTCGAAGGTGATGGTCTTGTGGTTCAGGTGGCGCAAGGCCAGGCTGTCCATGTCATGGGCGCGGTGCGACTCGAACACATAGGATTCGAGCAGCGTGTCGTGCACAATGCCAGTCAGCTTGACGCCGTGGTTGGCAAACACATGGCTGTCGTATTTCAGGTTTTGCCCGACCTTGGGCTTGGCGGGATTTTCCAGCCAGGGCTTGAGGACGGACAGCACATGCTCGCGCGACAGCTGTTCGGGCGCCTCCTGATAGCGATGCGCCACGGGGATGTAGGCGGCGATGCCGGGTTCGCAGCACAGCGAGATGCCGACCAGTTGCGCGCGCATCGGCTCGAGCGACGTGGTTTCGGTATCGACCGAAGTCAATTCGGCGGCATCGATGCGCGCCAACCAATCCTGCAATTGCGCTTCGGTCAGCACGGTTTCATAGCGCGTCTCCTGCGGCGCGGCCGGTGCGGACGGCGCTTCCGGCTGCGCTGCCGGCTCGGCTTCGCTTGAATCGAACAGGCCGGCCTGGTTGTTCGCCTTGTCCACGGCATCTTCACGGCCTGCCGGCTTGGGCGGCGCCGCGAGCCTCGCCGGCGCGCCGCCGAGTTCGCGCAGGAAAGTCTTGAAGCCGGCGCGGGTGAAGCAATCCTTGAGCGTTTCCACGTCTTCCGGTTTGTGCTGCAGCGATTCCACAATCGACGTCATGTGCGCCGACAAATCGCAATCGGTTTTCACGGTGATCAGCACACGGCCTTGCGGCAGCCACTCGAGCGCCTCGCGCAGATTGTTGCCGACCACGCCGCCGATGTCGGCCGCATTGGCCATGACATCGGCGAGCGTGCCGTATTGCGCGAGCCATTTGACAGCCGTCTTCGGGCCGACCTTGTTCACACCGGGCACGTTGTCGACCGTATCGCCGATCAGGGTCAGGTAATCGATGATCAATTCCGGGCCGACACCGAACTTTTCCTTGACGCCTGCGATGTCCAGTTTTTCATTGGACATGGTGTTGATCAGCGTGACGTGCTCAGTCACCAATTGGGCCAGGTCCTTGTCGCCGGTCGAGACCACCGTGTCCATACCCTCTTTCTCGGCTGCCACCGCCAGCGTGCCGATCACGTCGTCGGCTTCCACGCCTTCCACTATCAGGATGGGCCAGCCCATGGCGCGCACGATTTCATGGATCGGTTCGATCTGGATGGCGAGTTCTTCCGGCATGGCGGCACGCTGCGCCTTGTATTCGGGGTAGAGGTCGTCGCGGAAGGTCTTGCCCTTGGCATCGAACACGCAAGCCATGTAGTCGGCCGGATAGTCTTTGCGCAAACGGCGTAACATATTCACCATGCCGTAGATCGCTCCCGTGGGCTGCCCCTTGGTGTCGCGGAAGTCGGGATGCGCATGGAAGGCGCGGTACAGATAGCTGGAGCCATCGACCAATAACAGGGTTTTATTCATATGACTTCGAAGGGCAAAAACGTGCCGCCGCTGCGGCGGGTAACCGATCCCGAACGCGCCACGGCAAAAAAGGCGCGCGAATCGTGGCAGATGTTTACGATTATGGCAGAGTTTATCGAGTCCGCAGAGCGTCTGGCGGAACTGCGGCCGGCGGTGACGATCTTCGGCTCGGCCCGGATCAAGGACGACAATCCCTACTACGCCATCGCCGAAGACATTGCACGGCGCCTGTCCGACGCCGGCTTTGCCGTCATTTCGGGCGGCGGTCCGGGCATCATGGAAGCGGCCAACAAGGGGGCCTATGATGGACAATCCTCGTCGGTCGGCTTGAACATCGAGTTGCCGCGCGAACAGGCGCCCAACCGCTGGCAAAACATTTCGCTCTCGTTCCGCCATTTTTTTGCGCGCAAGGTGGCCTTCGTCAAGTATGCCGACGCCTACGTCGTGCTGCCCGGCGGTTTCGGCACACTCGACGAATTGACCGAGGTATTGACGCTGATCCAGACCGGCACCTCGCGCCGTATTCCGGTCATCCTGGTCGGCACCACGTTCTGGCGCGGCTTGCTGGACTGGTTCGACGCGCGTCTCGCCGGCGAAGGCATGATCAACCGGGAAGACCTCGAGCTGATCCAGTTGATCGACGAACCGGTCAACGTGATCGACGCGATTTTCGCGTTCTACGACGCGCACGGCATCGAACTGGCCGATGCCGAGCGTCCGCCCACGCATTCCCTATAAGCAAGGATGAGAGGAACCTCTCACGTTACACAAGGTCTTACCTGTGAATCAATCAACCGTTTGATACAATGACGGCAAGGCAATCAATTAACCGAGGCTACCATGCGCACATCCCATGTATTGCAGATCGTCAGCCTGTCGCTGGCAGCGATGCTGACGCCGGTGCTGGTTTCCGCCCAACAGGCAACGACCGATACGCCGGCCGACAAGGCAAAACCCGCAAAACCAGCCGATAAGCCCAGCGATAAGGCCGCCGACAAGTCGGCCACGACCGCGGACAAGCAAACACCCGATGGCCGCAAGCTGGAAAAGCTCGATGACCCCGAGCCGCCCGCCGTCAAGATCGGCAAGCCGCCCGGCGAGCACAAGATCACCGAGACGCGCGACGACAGCGGTGTCAAGGAAGTCAAGGTCGAGACCGGGGTGAGCACCTATTACGTCAAGCCGAATCAACAGGTCGGCAACGCCATGCCCGGCGACGCGCAAAGCTCGTTCAACCGCGGCGCGGAATGGAAGGTGCTGGAATTCAATCTGGGCGAAAAGAAAAAGAAGACCGAGGAAGAGCCGCAACCCGACGACGCCGACAAGAAATAATTCCCCCGGCAAACCCGCCGTCGTCCGAAGTGGCGGGAGAATCATGCATAATGTGAGGCTGCACTAGGCCGCAGGGGCTTTGGTTCCTGTTTGGCCGTTTTTTGGCCGGATAGCGGCGCTTTTCCCACGCTTTTCCCATATTCTTGCATCGACCCTTCGTCTATGGCTGTGTTCACCTCGGTCAGCTTGGCTGACCTCGAATCCTGGATCGTTCAATACCCCCTTGGCCAGGCCAAGTCGATTCGAGGCATTTCCTCGGGCATCGAAAACAGCAATTTCTTCATCGATACCGATGCCGGCGAATTCGTCCTGACGATCTTCGAGAAGCTGCGTTTCGAGCAGCTTCCCTTTTATCTCGAGCTGATGCGCCACTTGGCCGAACGCGGCGTGCTGGTGCCGGCACCGGTGCTGACCAAGGCAGGAGAAATCCTCAACACGCTGCACGGCAAGCCCGCTGCAATCGTCTCCAAGCTCGAAGGAAGATGCCGGCTCGCGCCCGAGCCCGCGCATTGCGCGGCGGTCGGCGCCATGCTGGCCAGGATGCATCTGGCCGGAGAGGATTTCGCCATCCGCCAGCCCAATTTGCGCGGTCTCGCATGGTGGGTCGACACGGCGCCGGCCGTGCTGCCATTCCTCTCGGAAGCGAATCGCCAGTTGCTGCAGGACGAAGTGCGCTTCCAGCAAGAGTTTGCCGCGACGCCGGCCTTTGCACGGCTGCCGGCCGGCCCGATCCATGGCGACCTGTTCCGCGACAACGTCATGTTCGACGGTGCGCGCCTGACCGGTTTCTTCGATTTTTATTTCGCCGGCTGCGACACTTGGCTGTTCGACGTGGCCGTCTGCGTCAACGACTGGTGCATCGACCTCGCCACAGGGGCGGCCGATGCGGCACGCGTCCAGGCTTTGCTCGACGCCTACCACGCCGTGCGCCCTTTCGCCGGCGACGAGCGGGCGGGCTGGCAGGCAATGCTGCGCGCCGGCGCGCTGCGCTTCTGGCTCTCGCGCCTGTTTGATTTCCACAAGCCGCGCGACGCCGAGATGCTGACGCCGCACGACCCGACCCATTTCGAACGCATCCTGCGCGAACGCATCGCGCATGCCTTGCCGCAATTGCCGGGAGCCTGACATGCAACGCCTGCCCGCCATCAGCGGCCTGCAATGGATACGCAGCGGCTTCGCGCTGCTGCGGCGCCAGCCCAACCAATTGTCGTTGCTGTTCCTGCTTTACGTGACGGTCAACCTGGTGCTCCTGGTCGTGCCGCTGGTCGGTTCGCTGCTGCTGCTGATCTTGAATCAGCTATTCACCACCGCTTTCATGCTCGGCTGCGCGGAAGTCGATGCCGGTCGGCAAGCGCGCCCGCGGCTGCTGTTCGCCTACCTGAAGAAGCCGGCGCTGGCGAAGCTGGCCGGCTTGGGCCTGTGCTACGTGGCAGCCTCATTGCTGGCCGGCGGCGCGATGGTTTGGTATAGCGGCGGCACGCTCATCGACACCATGATCAAGATGAACGATGGCGCAACGGGCGCTGCGGGCGCTGTGGATGAAGCGACAAAAGAGGCCGTGTTGCGGGCCCTCTTCTTCGGCACGTCTTTCTACCGGATTCTGACTTTGCCGCTCTGGTTCGCCGCCCCATTGATCGCCTGGCAGAACATGGGCGTGGCCAAGGCGATCTTCTTCAGCGTCTTTTCAGTGCTGCGCGCGATCAAGGCATTCATCGCCTACATCCTGGCTTGGGCAGCGATCTCGCTGTTCATGTCGATCAATCTGACGGCACTGCTGTCATTGCTGCCCGGCGTCAGCGACGTGCTCGCTCTGGCCGTGACCATCCCGTGCATGTTGTTTCTCTGGATGGTGGGCTATTGTTCGTTCTACCCGAGCTACGTCGAGCTGTTCGGCAAGCCGCAGCTCACGGCAGAAGACGGGTTGAAAGACTGACTCGAAGACTGGCTGGAAGAGCGGTCAATCGACTTTTTCCAGTTTCGCCACCGAAAGATCGAGCACCTTCAAGCCCTGGCGACCGAAATTGATCTGGGCGCGTGCGTTGTCGCCGCTGCCCTCGATCTTGACGATCACACCTTCGCCGAACCTGGCATGGGCCACGTTCTGGCCGGCACGCCACAGCGTATCCTTGCGGCCGAACGACTGGGCGATACGATTGGCGCCATCCTCGGGGGCATCATCGTCCCAGGCCGACTTGGCCCACGCTGCCTTGGGATTAGCGAACCAGTGATGCTGCACGCGCGGCGAGAGCCACTTCAAGGCCTCGTCGGGCAGTTCGTCGAAGAAGCGTGAACGCATGCCATAGCGTGTCTGGCCGTGCAGCATGCGCGACTGGGAAAAGCTCAGGTAGAGCCGCTTGCGCGCACGCGTGATCGCGACATACATCAAACGCCGCTCTTCTTCCAGCCCACCGTCTTCCTTGGCGCTGTTCTCGTGCGGGAACAGGCCTTCTTCCAGGCCGGTGATGAAGACTGCATTGAATTCCAGGCCCTTGGCCGAGTGTACCGTCATCAATTGCAGCGCATCCGCGCCGGCTTGAGCCTGATTGTCGCCGGCTTCGAGCGAGGCATGCGAGAGAAAGGCCGAAAGCGGCGACATCACCGTGGGCAGCGGCGCGTCGGCATCGAGCAATTGATCGCCCGAGGGCAACGCCGTGCCGACCGCTTCTTGCGCGCGCGGACCGAGAAAGGCCGGCGCATCGTGGCCGAACCCTTCTTCGCCCACGAACAGGGTTGCCGCGTTGACCAATTGTTCCAGGTTTTCGATACGGTCGGCGCCTTCCTTTTCGCTCTGGTAGTGCGGCATCAAGCCGCTGCGTTCGATCACCACTTCCACCATCTCGGCCAGCGGCAGTTGCGCTGTCTCGAAGCGCGCGCCCTCGATCATCTTGACGAAAGCGCCGAGCGAAGAACCGGCCTTGCCGCTCATGTGCGGCACGGCTGCATAGAGCGAAAGGCCATGCGTGCGGGCCGCGTCCTGCAGTTGTTCGATGGTGCGCGCGCCGATGCCGCGCGCCGGGAAGTTGACCACGCGCAGGAAGGCCGAATCGTTATGCGGGTTGTCCATCAACTGCAGGTAGGCGATGGCATGCTTGATTTCGGCACGCTCGAAGAAGCGCAGGCCGCCGAACACGCGATACGGCACGCCGGAGGAAAACAGCGCATGCTCAAGCACCCGCGATTGCGCATTCGAGCGGTACAGGATGGCGATCTCGCTCCTCGCCGCGCCTTCGGCCATCAGGTTCTTGGCTTCCTCGACGATCCACTGCGCTTCCTGCAGGTCGCTCGTGGCTTCATAGACACGCAGCGGTTCGCCATGGCCGGCGTCGGTACGCAGGTTCTTGCCCAGGCGATTGCGGTTGTGCGAAATGAGCGCGTTGGCGGCATCGAGGATATGCGCGTGCGAGCGGTAGTTCTGCTCGAGCTTGATCAGGTTTTGCGAGGCATACTCGCGCTCGAAGGCCAGCATGTTGGCGACCTTGGCGCCGCGGAAGGCATAAATGCTCTGGTCGTCGTCGCCCACGGCGAACATGGCGCCATGCTGGCCTGCCAGCAGCTTGAGCCACTTGTACTGCAGGTCGTTGGTGTCCTGGAATTCGTCGATCAGCACGTGACGAAAGCGGCTTTGGTAATGTTCGCGCAGGGGCTGGTTGCGCGTCAGCAGTTCGTAGCTGCGCAACAGCAGCTCGGCAAAATCCACCACGCCTTCGCGCTGGCATTGCGCGTCGTACAGGTCATACAGTTCGACCATGCGCCGGTTGTAGTCGTCGAAGGTTTCCAGGTCCTTGGCGCGCAAGCCCTGATCCTTGGCATTGTTGATGAAATTCGCAACATTGCGCGGTGGGTATTTCTCGTCGTCGACGTTATGCGCCTTCAAGAGCCGTTTGATCGCCGAGAGCTGGTCCTGCGAGTCGAGGATCTGGAAGGTTTGCGGCAAGCCCGCGTCGCGGAAGTGCGTTCGCAACAGGCGGTTCGACAAGCCGTGGAAGGTGCCGATCCACATGCCGCGCGGGTTGATCGGCAGCATGGCCGACAGGCGCGCCGTCATTTCCTTGGCTGCCTTGTTGGTGAAGGTGACGGCCAGCACGCCCGCCGGCGAGACCTGGCCGGTCTGGATCAGCCAGGCGATACGGGTGGTCAGCACGCGCGTTTTGCCCGATCCGGCGCCGGCCAGGATCAGCGCGGATTGCGGCGGGAGGGTGACGGCGGCGAGTTGTTCGGGATTGAGGTTGTCGAGAAGATTCTGCATCCTGCGATTATAGCGGTTTGCGCCTGTCGCCCCGGCTTTGCCTGAGCGGTGTAGAACGCGACCGCGCAATCCCTGCGCCTGGCCATGCGCGCGTCATCGGCATGATGCCGGCCGGGCAAGAAGTGCAAGACATGGCCCTTAGTTAATACCCTCGATGACCCGCGGATCATATTGCACCGCAACTTTTGACGCACCATTTCGGGGAGCCCTTGCACCGCAAGGCGCCGTTCTGAATTGGCGCGTTACCGAAAGTCGCGAAACTGGCGCTAGTGGTCTCTACTGTATGGACAAACAGGACGACTTTCCTCCGAGGATTGCCACGCGGAATTTGTTAAACAAATTGGAGTCAACCTGTCAAAAAATACAGTTGCGTCTTTTTTTTAATTGACGGTACACTTGGCCCACTTAATTCTGGCACTAAAGGATTAGGTACAAAAAAGCGCTGCGCGAGCCTTAGGCCCGAAACGACAGCTCAACGGAGTACCACAAGGAGAATCACATGCGTTCACCTTTTACCCGCACCATGCAGTTGCTGCTGCACCCGGTTTCAAGGCATTCTTTGCCGCATCCTTCACCCCATCTTTCGCCCCACCCGTCCGCTTAGTTTCCTTCGGACATCCACGCTATTTCGAGTTTGCATCCGAACCGGGTGCGAGGCTCGTCATGGGCATGCATTTTGACGCGGCCTAGCGTCCTGCCGTAACGAAGTGAGCATGCCAAACCCATGCAAGCTATCCGCTTGCAGGGGATGCTGTAACCAAACGATTCCCACGGCTACCGCCGGAGGGGTCACTTTACCTTTCAAAAAAACGGAGAGAGAAGTAATGACATTCAGTTCCAGTCTCAAGCTGCTTCCTATGGCAGCAATGATCGCAGGCGCTTTCAGCGCCCACGCCGCCACTACCTGGGTTGCGACACAGTCGCACCCGGTCGATACCTCGATGGCAACCGCCGGCATGGCAATGCAGGCCGGCGAAGCCGTCCACATTGCCGTCTCGCTGCAGGTTCGCGACAAGGCAGGTCTCGATGCCTTCAGCGAAGCCGTCATCGCCGGCAAGAGCCGTCCCGTCTCAAGCGCGGAGTTCATGAGCCGCTTTGCGCCGACGCAACAAAGCGTCGATGCCGTGGTCGCGCACCTGCAGAAAGCCGGCTTCGTCAACGTCGAAGTCGCGCCGAACCGGATGCTGGTCACTGCCGACGGCACAGCCGGCACGGCCAAGGCCGCCTTCAACGTCGACATGAAGCACTACAACGTCAACGGTCGCGACGCCTTCGCCGCCACCACCGACGCCGTTGTGCCGCAGGAATTGGGCGGCATCGTGCTCGCCGTGCATGGCCTGCAAACCGTGCACCTGTCGCACACGACCCTGGTCAAGGCGGCTCCCGCAGGTCTCACGCCCAACGCCAAGACCCAAGCTTCGGAAACCGGCCACAGCCCGGCTTCCTGGCCGACAATCTATAACGCCACCGGTATCCCGAACGCTGCCAATACCACGATCGGCATCATCAGCTCGGGCAGCATGACGCAGACCGGGAAGGACCTGGCGACCTTCGTCTCGCAATCCGGCTTCGCCTCGCCATCGGTCAGCTACGTCTATGCCGGCAGCAAGGGCAAGTCGACTTCCGGCACGCCGGAATGGGATATCGACAGCCAGGACTCGCTCGGCGCCGCCGGCGGTGTCGTCAAGTCGATGGTGTTCTACGTCGCCACCTCGCTGTCCGACGCCGCGCTGACGACGGCATACAATGCCGTCGTGTCGGCCAACACCGCGAATGTGATCAACGTCTCGCTCGGCGAATGCGAAACCGATGCCAAGAGCTCGGGTTCGATGGCAACCGACGACCAGATCTTCGAAACCGCCGTGTCGCAAGGCCAGACCTTCGCCGTGGCTGCCGGCGACTCGGGTTCCTACGAGTGCGGCGGCAGAACCAGCGCGCAGAGCTATCCGGCCGTGTCGCCCTACGTCATCGCCGTCGGCGGCACGACGCTGTCGACGACTTCGACAGGCACCTGGTCTTCGGAAACGGTCTGGGCTTGCAGCAGCTCGTCCAACTGCGCCAACGACGGTGGCACCGGCGGCGGCCCGAGCACCACGGAAAGTGCACCGAGCTGGCAAACCGCTTCGGGCGTTCTGGGTTCTTCGACCAAGCGCGGCGTACCTGACATCGCCTTCGACGCCAACCCGGAAAGCGGCGCCACGCCCATCATCGATGGCACGGCGCAGCAATACGGCGGCACCAGCCTGGCCACGCCGATCTTCGTCGGCTTCTGGGCCCGCATCCAGTCTGCTCACTCGAACAGCCTGGTGTTCCCGGCAACGGCTCTGTATCAATATGGCGCTGCCAACGAATCGACGGTGTTCCACGACGTCACTTCGGGTTCGAATGGCGGTTATTCGGCCAAATCGGGCTGGGATTACACGACCGGCTTCGGCAGCTTGAACATGGCCAACTTCTCCACGTTCGTGACCAATAACTCGGGCTGGTAAGCCGACTTGGTTTGCGGTAAATTGAAGTAGCGCAGGGGCACGCCGATACCGGCGTGCCCTTCGCAGTTTCAGCTTGGCAATTCAGCCCCTACCAAATTCCCCCGTTCCTTCCAGCTCTGATGCATACTGCCGGGCAGGCTTGTCGATCGATTCTGCACCACGTTATTTAGCACCATGTCCACTTCCCAATCTCAAGGTTTGCCTCCCTGGCTGCGTTATGCCGTGCCCGGCGCACTCATCGTCGTTGCCTGCGGGCTCTATATTTATTTCAATGCCGGCGAACCGGCGCCGGAGCAAAAACCGGCATCAAGCCCGGCTGGCGTGGTCTTCGGGCCCGGCACACTCAATGCGGCCGATAGCGGTGAATCGCTGAACAAGCAGGAAGTGCAGCCCGCACAAAGCCCGCCCGGCGGATTGACGGCCAGCCCCGACGGGCAGTTGATCGTCAACGCGGGCTTGCACGAAGTGTTCGATTATTTCCTGCTGCAGCAAGCCGGCAACAACCAGGCCGCGGCCTTGCAGTCCTACCTGAAGAGCAAGTTGCCGGCCCAGGCCTATGCCCAGGCGCAGGAAATCGCCGACCACTATCAATCCTACATGCAGGCACACGATGCCTTGCTGGCGAGCCAGAATCTCGGCACCGGCGACGCCGAACGCATTGCCAACTGGCGCGAACAGCGCGACCGCTTGCGCCAAGGCATGCTGGGAGACAACGTGGTGCATGTCTGGTACCAGGATGAGGACAACAATTTCGCCCAGGCCATCGAACAACTACGGCAACGCGGCCCCGGCGTGACGCAAACTGCGCTCAACGGACGCAGCCTGAGCAATCAGGAGCAAGAAGACAATCAAACGCTTGACGCCATTGCCGATCAAACCAAGAGCTATGCCGTCAAGCGCCAGGAAGAACAGACCTGGTCGGCCCATTTTCAAGCTTATGTCGCGGCCGCCACGCAAATCAAGCAGCAGACCGGCCTGACCTTCATGGAGCGGGAAAACAAACTGCGCGCGGAACTGGTGAAATTATTCCCGAGCGAGATGCAAAGGCAACGGGCACGCGATCTTGGGCCATAGCGGGACATTCTTTGGCCCCCTCGGCCCCCGAAGAACCATAAGGGAGCACAAGAAAAAACCCTTTTGTTGAATATTTCGGTGCCAAATATTTCAGGTCTGTAGCAAACTCGCTACAAATTCGCAAAAAAGCATCGTGTTCGACGCTAATTTTTCACAATAAAAAAGCGTGCAATACATCAACATCTAGTAAATCGATTCCAAACTGGTCTTATAGACAACCTCGCCGGAATGGCGTTGCGCATGCGTCGCCACGCCGCCGCCCCGGCTCAGGCCGGGCGACGAAAATCGTTGCCCGCCCATTTGAGTGCGCTGTGCCGGTCCAGCTTGAAATCGGCGGTGGCACGCACACGTGCGAGGCAAGTTCCGTCTGCTCCATAGGCGCTCAAGATCGCATGCGGATCGTCTTCGCTGGGCTTGATATCGAGCGTCACGTTCAAGTCGGCGTCGCCCAAGGTGACGAACACGCTCTTGTGCAACAAGGCATGCAACTGCTGCTCGTGTCGACGCAAGACTTCCGTGGCGGTTTTCACCAGCACGCCGAAGGCATTGGGGTCGAGCGGCTTGGGATTTTTCTTGTCGCGCCCCATGGTCCATGGGCCAACCAGGGCCGGTTCCGCTTCGCCATCCTTGAACATGGCAACCGCCCAGCCGTCGTCGTCTTCATTCTTGATCACGCGCGCGGTCCAGCCGTCGTCGCACCATAGACGGTCGGAGAAGATGCGCTCGACTTCGTCCGGCTCGGCGGTTTCGATCATGTCGACCGCTTCCGCCACCGCTGCGTGAAAAGGCTGAGCGGGTTGCTCCGTCGGCGTCATCGCGTCTTCCGCCTCAGTCATGGCAAGCACCACGCCGGGCAAGCCACCAAAATCGAATTGCGCCTGCATCGTAGCGCACGGATCAGCGCGCTTTCGACAGCACGATCAGCCACTTCGAGAACAAGACCAGCTCGATGTAGCCCTGCTCGACACCGGCGCGACAATCGAAAACCGGATTGATATAGGAATAACGCCTGCGGAAGTCCGGGCCGATGAAAATTTCACGCCGGCCGACGCGCATGACGAGAGAAGTGGGAAGGTATTCGGCGCCGAAGCGCGCTGCATTGAGACTGCTCATGGCAAAACCTCGACTGTGACTACGTTGGCAAAGGTGGGGAAAACCACACCGTGACACCATCGTAGCACAAATACTGTATTTTCATACAGTATTTTTCAAATCCTGGTTTTGCCGTGCCTGGGATGCAACAAAAGGGACTTGTTGCTCAAAACGTATGGTCTTGAGTCTAGCCCGAAATGAACAAATCGGCAAATCCGCGCGCGGCATGCTGTGCGCTCCCGGCTTGATAGACGCTGCTGATCGCCGCCACCATGTCGGCGCCCTGCGCCACCAGCGGCAGGGCATTGTCGCGCGTCATGCCGCCGATGACGACCACGGGCAGCGGAATTTCCGCCTTCGATTGCGCGACGATGGAAGCTTGCGTCGTCACGTCGTATTTCTTGACGCGCGACGGATAAAAACCGCCGAACGCGACATAGCTCGCGCCGGCGCGATGTGCGGCATGCGCCAGTTCCATGCTGCCATAGCAGGATGCGCCGACGATCTTGTTTGGTCCGAGCAACCTGCGCACCTCGGCCACCGTCATGTCGGTGCCGCCGACATGGATGCCGTCGGCATCAAGTTCCAGGCACAGATCGAGGTAATCATTGATCACGAATGGGCAGCGGTAAGTGCGGCACAGGGCTTGCAGGCACTCGGCCTGCTCGCGGCGCAACGCGGCGTCGGCCGTCTTGTGACGGTATTGCAGCATGGCGGCGAGTTCGCCCGCACCGCGCAGCGCCTGTTCGCTCACTTCGAGCAATTGCCGGGTATCGTCCCAATCGGGCGTGACGAGATATAAACCCTTCATACGTTCCCCTTGTTGCCTTTGTTCTTCATCTTGTCGATCGGTTCGGGATCGTTTGCCCTGGCGCGATCGAATAGGCGCGCACCAGCGCATCGTGGCAATACGCCTGCGCGCCGTCGAGCGCCTGTGCTATGCCTTGTCCTTGCGCGAGCAAGGCGGCAATGCCGGACGCTAGCGTGCAGCCGCTACCATGGAAGGCGCCGGGAAGGCGTGGCCAACTCCACGAGCGTGAACCGTCCATGCCAAACCAGCGGTTGACCACCTTGTCGCCCTCGCTGTGGCCGCCCTTGATCAGAACGTTGCGGCAGCCACGCTGCATCAAGCTCTCGGCTTGCGATTCCGCGCGCCGGTCGCCGGTGCATAGTGCCGCGACTTCGGGCAGGTTGGGCGTGATCAGCGTTGCCAGCGGCAGGAACGATTGCAATATCAGGAGCGGGTCTTCGGCAGCCAAGGCGTCGCCATGGCCGCTGGCCAATACGGGGTCGAGCACCACAGGCAGATCGGGACTCTGCAGGCGCAGCATGCCGATGCATTCGGCAATCGCCTCGGCATTGGCACGGCTGCCGACGATGCCGATCTTCACCGCAGAAATCTCGATCTTGTCGATCAATGCCTGGGCCTGGCGCCGCACCATGTCGGAGGACACCGGCTCGATCGTGTACACCTGGTCGTTATCCTGCGCAGTCAACACCGTGATGACCGAAAGCGGATGCGCACCGAGCGCGGCAATCGCCTGCACGTCAGCCTGAATGCCTGCGCCGCCGCTCGGATCGGCGCCGGCGAACACAAGTACCGAGGCGCGCTTCATGTCACTTTTCATGTCACTTTTCATGTCACTTTTCATGTCACTTTTCATGTCACTTTTCATGTCACTTTTCATGTCACTTTTCATGTCACTTTTCACGCGGCGCGTCCCGCCGTAGGCGACGAAGGCGACGCGGCGAAGCGCTTGGAGATACGCCCGGCCAGGAAGGCGGCCCGTCCGGCTTCGATGCCGAGGCGCATCGCGCGCGCCATCAGGATGGGGTCGCGCGCGCCGGCAATCGCCGTGTTCATCAGCACGCCGTCGCAGCCCAGCTCCATCGCTATCGCCGCATCGGACGCCGTGCCGACGCCGGCATCGACCAGCACCGGCACCTTGGCCTGCTCGATGATCAGCGAGAGATTCCATGGATTCAAAATGCCCATGCCCGAGCCGATCAAGGACGCCAGCGGCATCACGGCGACGCAGCCGATGTCTTCCAGTATCCTGGCCTGGATCGGATCGTCGCTGCAATAGACCATCACGTCGAACCCGTCCTTGACCAGCACCTCAGCCGCCTTCAGCGTCTCGGGCATGTTGGGAAACAGGGACTTCTGGTCGCCCAGCACTTCGAGCTTGACCAGCTTGTGTCCGTTCAACAGTTCGCGCGCCAGTTGCAGCGTGTAGATCGCATCGGTGGCGTTGTAGCAGCCGGCCGAGTTGGGCAGCATGGTGTAGCGCGAAGTCGGCAGCACGTCGAGCAGGCTCGGCTCGTTCGGGTTCTGGCCGATGTTGACGCGACGGATCGCTACCGTGACGATTTCGGCGCCGGAAGCTTCCGTGGCCAGACGCGTTTCTTCGAGGTCGCGGTATTTGCCGGTGCCGACCAGGAGGCGCGAGCGGTAGGTTTTGCCGGCGATGGTGAGGCTGCCGTCTTCGATGCTGGTGTATTCTGTTTGCTGCATATCTTCTCCCGTTCCAAGGCACATGCAGCAAGCGCCGCTGTGCACCCCTCGCCCGCAGGTGGGAGAGGGGCCGGGGGTGAGGGAGCCAGCAATCTGGCTCGGTCTTTTCAACGCAGCCAAAGCACAGCGCCCCTCACCCCTGCCCCTCTCCCGCCTGCGGGAGAGGGGTTCTATTTAGCCACCGCCGATGGCGCGCACGATCTCAACCTTATCGGCAGGCAGCAACATCCGCTCTGCCCACTTCTGCCGCGGCACAATCTCGCGATTGATCGCCACCGCCAGCGCCTGGTTCCCCAGGTTCAGCTCGGCGACCAGCGCTTGCACCAGTTGCCCTTCAGCGACTTCGCGCGGCTCGCCGTTCAAGTGAATCCCGATCTTGCTCATCACTGTTTGCGCTCGTAACTTACGCTCATTGCTTGCGGTAGATTTCTGCACCGCTCTTGACGAACTCGACCGCCTTCACTTCCATCCCCTGCTTCAACGCCGCGATTTCCGAAATACCTTGCTTGGCGGCGTAGTCGCGCACTTCCTGCGTGATTTTCATCGAACAGAAATGCGGGCCGCACATCGAGCAGAAATGCGCCACCTTGGCCGAATCCTTGGGTAGGGTCTCGTCGTGGAAGTCGCGCGCCTTGTCGGGATCGAGGCCGAGATTGAACTGGTCTTCCCAGCGGAATTCGAAGCGCGCCTTGGACAAGGCGTTATCGCGGATCTGCGCACCCGGATGCCCCTTGGCCAGGTCGGCCGCATGCGCCGCGAGCTTGTAGGTGATGATGCCTTCCTTCACATCCGCCTTGTTGGGCAAGCCCAGGTGTTCCTTCGGGGTGACATAACAAAGCATGGCCGTGCCGTACCAGCCGATCATCGCCGCGCCGATGCCCGAGGTGATGTGGTCGTAGCCGGGCGCGATGTCGGTGGTCAGGGGCCCGAGCGTGTAGAACGGCGCCTCGTGGCACTGTTCCAATTGCAGGTCCATGTTTTCCTTGATCATGTGCATCGGCACGTGGCCCGGGCCTTCGATCATCACTTGCACGTCGTGCTTCCACGCGACTTGCGTCAGTTCACCGAGCGTCTTCAATTCGCCCAGTTGCGCTTCGTCGTTGGCGTCGTAGATCGAGCCGGGACGCAAGCCGTCGCCGAGGGAAAACGACACGTCATAGGCCTTCATGATTTCGCAAATATCTTCGAAATGCGTGTAGAGGAAGGATTCCTCATGGTGCGCCAGGCACCACTTGGCCATTATCGAGCCACCGCGCGAGACGATGCCGGTCATGCGCTTGGCCGTCAACGGCACGTAGCGCAACAGCACGCCGGCATGGATCGTGAAGTAATCCACGCCCTGCTCGGCCTGCTCGATGAGCGTATCGCGGAAGATTTCCCAGGTCAGGTCTTCGGCCTTGCCGTTGACCTTTTCCAGCGCCTGGTAGATCGGCACGGTGCCGATGGGCACCGGCGAATTGCGGATGATCCATTCGCGCGTTTCGTGGATATGCTTGCCGGTGGAAAGATCCATCACCGTGTCGCCACCCCAGCGGATCGACCACGTCATCTTCTCGACCTCCTCGCCGATGGAGGACGTGACGGCGGAGTTGCCGATGTTGGCATTGATCTTGACCAGGAAATTGCGTCCGATGATCATCGGCTCGATTTCCGGGTGGTTGATGTTGGCGGGAATGATGGCGCGGCCGCGCGCGATTTCCTCGCGCACGAATTCGGGCGTGATTTCCGCTGGGATCGACGCACCATAGTTCTGCCCCGGATGCTGGCGTCCCATCAACTCGGCCAGGCGGTTGCCCATCGGGCCCGACGCTTTCAATTCTTCCAGGTATTCGCGGCGGCGCATGTTTTCACGGATCGCCACGTATTCCATTTCCGGCGTGATGATGCCCTGGCGCGCATAGTGCATCTGCGACACGTTCTTGCCCGCCAGTGCGCGGCGCGGCTTGCGGTGCAGGTTGAAGCGCAGTTCGGCCAGTTGCGGATCGTTCAGCCGTTCGACGCCGTATTGCGAGCTCGGGCCGGGCAATTCCTCGGTATCGGCACGCTCCAGAATCCAGGGCAGGCGCGGCGCATTCAGACCGGAGCGGATGTCGATTTTGACGCCCGGTTCGCTGTAGGGGCCGGAGGTATCGTAGACGTAGATCGGCGGATTCTTTTCCGCGCCGAACGAGGCCGGCGTGTCGGATTGGCTGATCTCGCGCATCGGCACGCGGATATCGGGGCGCGAACCTTCGACGTAGATCTTGCGCGAATTCGGCAAAGGCTGAATAGCGGCTTCATCCACCTGGGCGGTCGCGGCGAGGAATTTGGGATTGGCGTTCATTGCGTTCCTTTGCTCGGTTCAAAAAGCGAAGGAACGACGGGCAAGGTTTGCGCATGGCACCGCCCGTTAGCTTCCCTTCGCTGGCATTATCCAGATCAGGTAAAGGGTGTTTCTCACCCGGCAACGCATCGCAAACTCAGGTAATAAAGTTGCAATGCCGCCAGGACCCCTAGCAAGACCAATATGAAATGGTATGGTGCGAATTATACGCCGTTTGCCAAGCCGCGCAGGACTTCCCTTATATAATCGCTAGTTCCTCGCAAACATAAATATGATCGCCCGACCATGGAACTAGCCAAGTCCTTCGACCCCGCCGACATTGAAGCCTTCTGGCGTGCCGAATGGGAAAAGCGCGGTTACTACACCGCCACCACTGATGCCGACAAGCCGGCTTTCAGCATCCAGTTGCCGCCGCCCAACGTCACCGGCACGCTGCATATGGGCCACGCTTTCAACCAGACCATCATGGACGGTTTGACGCGCTACCACCGCATGCGCGGCTACAACACCGCCTGGATTCCCGGCACCGACCACGCCGGCATCGCGACACAGATCGTTGTGGAGCGGCAACTCGACGCGCAAAAGGTATCGCGCCACGACCTCGGCCGCGACAAGTTCGTGGAAAAGGTCTGGGAATGGAAGGAAAAGTCCGGTTCGACCATCACCGGCCAGATGCGCCGCATGGGCGCTTCGACCGACTGGAGCCGCGAATATTTCACGATGGACGACAAGCTATCCAAGACCGTGACCGAAGTGTTCGTGCGCCTGTATGAGCAAGGCTTGATCTATCGCGGCAAGCGCTTGGTCAACTGGGACCCGGTGCTGGGCACAGCCGTGTCCGACCTCGAAGTGTCTTCCGAGGAAGAAGACGGTTCGATGTGGTACATCAAGTATCCGCTGGCCGATGGCAGCGGCCACATCACGGTTGCCACCACGCGTCCCGAAACCCTGTTGGGCGACAGCGCCGTCGCGGTCGATCCGACCGACGAGCGCTTCGTGCATCTGGTCGGCAAGCTGCTCAAGCTGCCGCTGACCGAGCGCGAAATCCCCATCATCGCCGATGACTACGTCGACAAGGAATTCGGCACCGGCTGCGTCAAGATCACGCCGGCGCACGACTTCAACGACTACCAGGTCGGCCTGCGCCATCACCTCGATCAAATCTGCGTCCTCACGCTCGACGCCAAGATCAGCGACGATGCGCCCGCAACCTATCGCGGCATGGACCGCTTTGCCGCGCGCAAGCAGATCGTGGCCGACCTCGACGCGCAGGGTTTGCTTGCTGAAGTCAAGCCGCACAAACTGATGGTGCCGCGCGGCGACCGTACCGGCGTTGTGCTGGAACCGATGCTGACCGACCAATGGTTCGTCGCCATGAGCAAGCCGGCCCCGGAAGGCACGCACTTCCCCGGCAAATCGATTGCCGAAGTGGCGCTGGAAAAAGTGTCGTCGGGCGAAATCAAGTTCGTGCCGGAAAACTGGACCACGACCTATAACCAGTGGCTGAACAACATCCAGGACTGGTGCGTGTCGCGCCAACTGTGGTGGGGCCATCAAATCCCGGCGTGGTACGACGACGACGGTAAGGTCTACGTCGCGCGTAGCGAGGCCGAAGCGCAAGCCCAGGCCGGCGGCAAGGCCGTCCGTCGCGACGCCGACGTGCTCGACACCTGGTTCTCGTCGGCCCTCGTTCCGTTCTCCACTCTGGGCTGGCCGGCGCAGACGCGCGACCTCGAATTGTTCCTGCCCTCCTCGGTACTCGTGACCGGGTTCGACATCATCTTCTTCTGGGTCGCGCGCATGGTCATGATGACGGCGCACTTCACCGGCAAGGCGCCGTTCCACACCGTCTACGTGCACGGCCTGATACGCGACTCCAGCGGGCAAAAGATGTCGAAGTCGAAGGGCAACACGCTCGACCCGATCGATTTGATCGACGGCATCGCGCTTGATGAATTGATCGGCAAGCGCACCACCGGCCTGATGGACCCGAGGACGGCGCCCAAGATCGAAAAAGCCACACGCAAGGAATACCCAAGCGGCATCCCCGCCTTCGGCACCGATGCGCTGCGCTTCACCATGGCCAGCTACGCCAGCCTGGGGCGCAACATCAATTTCGATTTGAACCGCTGTGAAGGCTACCGCAACTTCTGCAACAAGCTGTGGAACGCGACGCGCTTCGTGCTGATGAACGTGGAAGGCAAGGACTGTGGTACGGCGGAGCATCCGGCAGATTCGTGCGGCCCGGGCGGCTATCTGGAATTCTCGCAAGCCGACCACTGGATTTCCTCGCTCCTGCAACGCACTGAAGCCGAAGTGGAAAAAGGCTTCGCCGACTACCGCTTCGACAATATCGCCGGCAGCATCTACAAGTTCGTCTGGGATGAATATTGCGATTGGTACCTCGAAGTCGCCAAGGTGCAGATGCAAAACGGCAACGAGGCGCAGCAGCGCGCCACGCGCCGCACGCTGTTGAAGACGCTGGAAACCGTGCTGCGCCTGGCCCACCCCATCATCCCCTTCATCACCGAAGCGCTGTGGCAGACCGTGGCGCCGCTGTCGGGCAAGACGGTCGACGCCGGCGACTCGATCATGCGGCAAGCCTACCCGCAGGCGCAGCCCGAGAAGATCGACGACAAGGCAGAAGCCTGGATGGATAGCCTGAAGGCCATGACGGACGCCTGCCGCAACCTGCGCGGCGAAATGCAATTGTCGCCCGCCGCGCGCGTGCCCTTGATCCTGCAGGCCGATGACGCCGCGGGACGCGAGCAATTGCAAGCCTTCGCGCCTTACCTGCAGGCGCTGGGCAAGCTCTCCGAGGTACAGGTGGCCGACGCCCTGCCCGACTCGCCGGCGCCGGTGGCCGTGGTGGGCACGAACAAGCTGATGCTCAAGGTCGAGATCGACGTGGCGGCCGAACGCGAGCGCATCAAGAAGGAAGTCGCCCGCCACGAAACCGAGATCGCCAAGGCCGAAACCCAGCTCGGCAATGAAAGCTTCGTCGCGCGCGCACCGGCGCAAGTGGTGGGGCAGATGAAGGAACGTTTGGCCAACTTCAAGTCGACGCTGGACAAATTGCGCGAGCAGTTGGACAAGCTGAAATAGCTTCGCCTCCCGACAACCCGCCATTCCCGCGAACGCGGGAATCCACAATTAAAACCTGCTAACGCGGTACGGGTGGATCCCCGCGTTCGCGGGGATGACGGAATGAGTTGACGCAGGGATGAATTAAAACCCCGACCTACGCCATCTCGCGCGCCAGGCGTGCGAGAAACACCTCGCACTCGAACACCGAAAAGGTCTGCCGCCGATCGTCTTCACTCCGACCCTCGCCCGGCAGATCGATCACGTCTTCCATCTCGGCTCGCAGGCTCGCCGCCATGCTGCTCAACATCATCTTCGGCACGGGGTAGCGGTCGCTGTCGGACACGGTGACGATGTTTTCGACCGCATCGACCACCAGGCCGAAGCGCTCGTCGCCGCGCTCCAGTATCAATATCTTGGCTTCGCGCAAGGACGGCAGCGGCGCCATGCCGTACAGCGTGCGCATGTCGACGATGCTGATCATCTGCTGGCGCAGGTTCAATATGCCGCACATGAAGGCGGGCATGCCGGGCGGCTTGTTGAGCTCATCCGTGTATTCGATGATCTCGCGAATCTGCTTGATCTCGACAGCAAACACATTGTCGATGCGGAAGGTCAGGTAGACCTGGCGCCGCACCTTCTTCTGCGCCTCTTCCTTGGCGCCGGCCTTGTCCTGGAACAGGTTGGCGTGGCCGCGATTCATGTCGACGATCTCGCTGCTTGAGAAAATGCTCTCGTGATCGAGCAGGATCACTTCACCGCCGCCGGGAAGCAGAATGCAGCCGCGATACATGCCGGCCCTGGTTTTCGAGAGCAGGGGAATCGGCAGGACGTCTTCCGGAAGAAATTTGACGATGTCGTCGACCGAATCGACCAAAAAACCGACCGACACGGCGCCGATACGCGCGATCACCAGCCGGCGTTCGGGTGCATCGGTCACTTGCGCCTCTTCCGCTTTGAGCAAGGCGGCGAAATTGACCACGGGCACAATGCTGCCGCGGAAATGGAAGCTGCCGGCGCACAATTTGCTGTTCAGGATCGAACTTTCCAGCTCCGGCACGGTGATGATTTCGCGTATGGCCGCCATTTCAAAAGCGAAGACACTGCCGCCGACGTGGAAGGCGACGCATTGGCGTCGCACCGACTGCATTTGAAAGCGGTTGACCTCGGTCTTGCGTCCCGCGGCGCGGCGCTCGATCACCTGGGGAATATTCTCGATATGCAGCAAGGCAAACGGATCGAGGATTTGCAATAGCCGCCCTTCTCCGTCCGGCGCTTGCGTTTGCAGCGTGCCGCTGATCACGCCTTGCGCGTTCTTGCCTTGGTACTTGAGTATGCTGTGCTGCTCGGGGCGCACGCGCAGGATTTCGCCCGTGGAATCGAACAGCAAGCCAACCTGGATCTGCCCATGATCGATGATGGCGATCTTTTGCCCCGCGTCGGCACGGGGCGCCTCGGGATCGAACAAGCGGCGCAGGTTGACGACCGGGATCACCATGCCACGCAGCGCGAATATCCCCTCAAGGTAAGGCGGCGACAGGGGAACCGGCACGATGCGTTCGGGAAAATTGACGACCTCGCGTATCGAGAGTGCCGGCAAGGCAAATTCTTCCTGATCCAGCAGGAAGGAGCCGTAAAGCTGCACCGCCGTCTGAGGCGGCGCAGTTGCCGCAACCGGCGCCGCCGTATGCCCGGCCGGCTCCCCGCCTACTGCGGGAATGTTGCCGCGCGCCTTGCGCTCGGCTGCCTGGCGCGCCGCCACGCGAGAGGTGTACAAGGCCTTGTTCGCCTCGCGCGCCGCGTCGGGCTTGATCGGCAGGTAAGCCGAAACGTGCTTTTCTGTGATCGCCATGTCCGCTTCCCCGCTGACAGCCTGGCAAAAACGCCTATACCACGAAGCCGGAAACCGTCTTGTTCAAGGTGCCGGCGCTCTGGTTCAAGCCATCGGTGGAACGGGCGATGCTGTCGCACGACGAAGCGGATTTTTCCGCCTCGTTCGATATGTATTGAATCGCGGTTTCGACTTCCTTGGCCGTGATCAGTTGCTCATTGGCGGCCTTGGAAATATCGGAAATCGCCAGCGTGGTCTTGGCCACGCCGGCCACGATCTTGTCGAAGGCCTCACTGGCCTGGCGCGAGATTTCACTGCCCACCGACACGCGCTTGACCGATTCGCTGATGAGCTTGGAGATTTCCTTGGTCGCCTGCGACGAGCGCTCGGCCAGCTTGCGCACTTCGTCGGCCACGACCGAGAAGCCCAGGCCGTGCTCGCCGGCGCGCGCCGCTTCGATGGCGGCGTTGAACGCCAACATGTTGGTCTGGCTTGCGATTTCGCCGATGACCTTGACGATCTCGCCGATGTCTTCCGATGAACGGTTGATCAACTCCATCGCCTCGATCGACTTGGCCACGGCCTTGGCGCCCTGTTCGGCTTCGCCTTGCGTCGACTTGGCCAGGTAGTCGGCATTCCTGGTGTTGTCGGCGATCGAGTTGATCGAATAAGTCAGGCCGTTGACCGACGCATTCATCTGCTCCACGGTCGAGCCGAGCAATTGCGCGCCGGCCGCCACGTCGGAGGAACGCTGGGCGATCATCTGCGACGATTCGGAGAAGTTGTTGGCTGCGCTGACCACGTCGCTGATCACGGCGCGCAGGTCGCCGATCATCTTGCGTATGCCTTCGCCCAGCTGGTCGAGCGGTTCGTTGCCATTGATCTCCACCTCGCAGGTCAGGTCGCCGTGCGAGGCGCGCTCGACCGAACGCAACAGTTCGTTGACCTTGCGGCTGTCGCTCTCGGCTTTTTGCTTGGTCGAGATTTCGAGATTGACCGGTTCGGTGATGTCTGTTGCGAACTTGACGATCTTGTAAGGCTTGCCGTTCAAGTCGAGAATCGGGTTGTAGGTGGCTTGTATCCACACCTTCTTGCCGTTCTTGCCCAGGCGCTGGTAACGCCCGGTGTCGTATTCGCCGCGGTTGAGCTTTTTCCAGAAAGCCTGGTAGTCGGCACCTTGCACGTATTCCGGGTCGCAAAAGATGCCGTGATGCTTGCCCCTGACTTCATCGAGCCGGTAGCCCATCAAGCCGAGGAAATTCTCATTGGCGCCGAGCACAATGCCATCGACGTCGAATTCGATCATGGCCTGGGCCTTGTCGATGGCATTGAGCTTGCCTTCGTACTCGGCGTTCTGCCGCTTCGAAGCCGTAATGTCGGTGGCGAACTTGACGACCTTCATGGGCTTGCCGTCGGCATCGAGCACGGGGTTGTAGGAAGCGTTGATCCAGACGTCCTGTCCGTTCTTGTGGACACGGCGGAATTCCCCCTGCTCAAATTCGCCGCGTCCGAGCCTGGCCCAGAATTGCTTGTATTCGGACGTCTTGACGTAAGCCGGGTCGCAAAACATGGAATGGTGCTTGCCCTGCACGTCTTTCAACTTGTATCCGAGCACGCCGAGGAAGTTTTCGTTGGCATGAATGATGGTGCCGTCGAGTTCGAACTCGATGACGCCTTGCACGCGATTCAAGGCGTTGTTGATCGCTTGCAGCTCGAAGGGGGGAAATTCTCTGGCCGTCGATTCCATGATGTCGCCTCACAATTGATGAACGAATTCACTATTTGTATTGCAGGAAAAACTGCCGGCGCCGCCGCGAAGAAAGCGGAACGCGAGGATTTTCTCCCCCACAGACAACCCGGCCCGCGCCGTAGACGCCGCGCATACAAAGGCCTGAAATGGATGAAAGCAATACCGATTTCAGATTCATGCCCGGACTCGGAGAAACTTGAAATCGCTCAATGATGTGCTCTGCGGAATCAGTCTAACGATTTGTTTCCGCGCAGCCACCTGTCAACTTTGACAGGAGCTATTCATCATATTGATGTCAGTTTTTACACCCACGGGTACGCCGGGGCAAGCTATTTTTGGTAACGCCATGATCGACCCTTGCTCATGTCCCTATTTCTTTGACTAGAGGAAACAATCTAGAGCGAAACACAAAACACCGGTGCAAGGTTTTTTCATGCGATGATTTACCGGAGGCGGTCTTTTCTTATGGAGAATGGCATGAAGCGATTTTTGGTCCCGTCCCTCTTGGTCACATTCGGTCTGCTATCGGCAACTGTCGCCTTTGCCCAACAGTCCAGCCCGATCGGCCTGTGGAAAAATATCGACGATGAAAGCGGCAAGCCCAAGGCCTTGATCCGCATCAGCGAGAGCAACGGCGAACTGTCCGGCAGGATAGAAAAACTGTTCCGCGAACCGGGCGAAGACCCGAATCCGAAATGCGACAAGTGTGAAGGCGCATTGAAGAATCAACCCGTCCTTGGACTGACCATCCTAACAGGCATGAAGCGCGATGGCGACGAATACGACGGCGGCAAGATACTCGACCCGAATAACGGCAAGGTCTACAACAGCAAGCTGGAGTTGAAGGATTCCGGCAAGAAGCTGAGCGTGCGCGGCTATATCGGCATTCCGCTCCTGGGCCGCTCGCAAACCTGGATACGCGAAGAATAAACACCCCGGCGGCAAGCTCGCCGCCAAGGGTGTCGTGGCGCCGCTATACGAAAGACATGGAGAGGCCGGGCAGGCTGACGCCGGAGAACGCCGTGGCCCAGGTTTGGCCAGGCTCAACCGGCAACACGTCGGCCCAGGCGCCGGTGGTGATGATTTCGCCTTCAGCCAAGGGGGCGAATTGCGGCTGGCTCTGCAGGATTTGATTCAATTGCCACAACGCATGCACCGGGCTGCCCCAGACATCGCTGCCGAAGCCGGCCGAGCGCAACTCGTCCCCGCACGACACCGATAGGCTGGCGTTGGCCAGCACTTCAGGCAAACTGCGCCGCGACGCCGCCGATAGGGACTTCGGCTCGCCCACCAGCAAGGCGCCGTGCATGCCGAAGGCGGCGATCGCATCGGCTTCCTCGAACTTCCAATCCGGGAACGGACAAGTCACGATCTCGAAAGCGTGCGCCATCCAGTCGATGCAATCGGCGATGTCTTCCACCGACGCGTCGGGCGCCGGCGCACGGGCCAAACGGAAGATCAATTCCGGCCCCAGGCGCGGCTGCATCGCGCCTTTCAGGCTTTGCAAGCCGTGGTTATCCTCGATATAACGTATCGTGGTATCGAACATCGGCGTCCAGATCGGCATGTGGATCGGCTGATCGACGCCGTAATGCGTCCATATCTTGCGATTGGTGAACCCAATCTTGCGTCCGATCATCACTTCGCCCTGCGCGACCCGGGCCTCGAGAACGCAGTGCGCAATCTCGTAAGCATCGGTAGCCGACAAGGGCTCGTGCGAAGACAAGGGTGGGATAAGACGCGAATGCGCCCGAGCATCAAGCAATTGATGCGCGTAGCGGTTGGCTTGTGTCGACATCAGCATAGGGGGGTCCGCCGAGTTGGATTACCCGCGCTTCGCAGGCAGTGTCTTTGTCGGCCCGCACCCGCGGGGCGACCGAGCAACGATTATGCCGAATTTGATGCAGAATTGGAGATCTGTCAGCGAAAAATCAACAAAATACCGAATTTGCCCCGCATTTTCATGATTTCTTGCCCCAGAATCGACACTCACTATGCATTATTTGGTGCACTGCATCCATATAATTGCAATTCGAAAACATTTCAGCCATCTTTGAGGGGTGACGCCGCATGCACCGCGCGCTGCCGCCTGGCCAAAGCCGTCAAATGCCGATCAAGCTGGTTGGCAAACATTTGCCTATCGCTTTGGCCAAACGGCGGAGGCCCACCCGTGTCGACCCCGCTTGCGCGCAATTCATCCATGAAGTTGCGCATGCCCAGCAATTGCTGGATATTGTCCTTGGAATAAAACTCACCGCGCGGGTTCAATGCGTAGCCGCCTTTTTGCAGCACGTCGGCGGCTAGCGGGATATCGGCGGTGATGACCAGGTCACCCGGCTGCGTCAGCCGCACGATTTCCTGGTCGGCGACATCGAATCCCGAAGGCACCTGGATCGCCTTGATGAAACGCGACGGCGGCGTACGCAATAATTTGTTGGCAACCAGTGTCACGGTGATTTCCAGGCGCTCGGCCACACGGAACAGGATGTCTTTGATGACCGCCGGACAAGCATCGGCATCGACCCAGATATTCACATCAGGCGAACGGTTGTTCCCACAGGTCGCCGTTACCGCCGCGTGGCGGCGTGACGCCAAAATGCGCATAAGCCGCCAGCGTAGCGACACGCCCGCGTGGTGTGCGCTGGATGAAACCTTGCTGGATCAGGTAGGGTTCGAGCACGTCTTCAATCGTGTCACGCTCTTCACCGATGGCGGCGGCGAGGTTGTCCAGCCCGACCGGGCCGCCGTTAAATTTGAACAGCACCGCCTCGAGCAACTTGCGGTCCATCAGATCGAAGCCCACGGCATCGACGTCGAGCATGATCAATGCCGAATCGGCCACGGCCTTGGTGATGTCGCCGTTACCCTTGACCTCGGCATAGTCGCGCACGCGGCGCAGCAATCGGTTGGCGATACGCGGCGTGCCGCGGCTGCGCTTGGCGATTTCAAAGGCGCCGTCGTCATCGATCGGCGCATTGAGCAAGGCCGCGCTGCGCGTGACGATGCGCGTCAGTTCCTGCGGCGTATAGAATTCAAGCCGGCCCACGATGCCGAAGCGGTCGCGCAAGGGGTTGGTCAACATGCCGGCCCGTGTGGTGGCGCCGACCAGCGTGAACGGCTGCAAGTCGAGGCGCACCGAACGCGCGGCAGGGCCTTCGCCGATCATGATATCGATCTGATAGTCTTCCAGCGCCGGGTACAGGATTTCCTCGACCACCGGCGACAGGCGATGTATCTCGTCGATGAACAGGACGTCGTTGGCTTCCAGATTGGTCAGCAGCGCCGCCAGGTCGCCGGCACGCTCGAGCACCGGCCCGGAAGTCTGGCGCAGGTTGACGCCCATTTCGCGCGCGATGATGTGGGCCAGCGTGGTCTTGCCCAGTCCCGGCGGGCCGAACAGCAAGGTATGGTCGAGCGCCTCGCGCCGCCCTCGCGCCGCCGCGATGAAAATCTCAAGCTGGCCGCGCACCTTTTCCTGGCCGACGTATTCGTCGAGCTGCTTGGGCCGCAGTGCGCGCTCGATGGCCTCTTCGTTGGGCGAGGCAGGCGTGGCGGCGATGATGCGCTGTTCGGTGAAATTGTCGGTTTGGATGGTCATGGCGCTAGTCTACTCGCAAGCAGGCCGACTGCGAAACTCCCCTCTCCCGCCTGCGGGAGAGGGGTGGGGGTGAGGGCGTATGCGATCAAGCCTACTTATGCCAAGAGTTATCAAGCCTTGGACAAGGCCTTTAGCGCAGCCTTGATGCCTTCGGAAACGCCACTGCCCGCCGGCACCTGCTTCAATGCCAGATTGGCTTCCTTGTCCGAATAACCAAGCGCCGCCAGCGCATTCAAGATATCGGCGGTAGCGTCGCTATGCGCCACGCCGCCAACATGCCCTAGATCGGCCCCCAGCTTGCCCTTCAATTCCAGCAACAAGCGCTCAGCCGTCTTCTTGCCTATGCCCGGCACCCGGGTCAAGCGCCCCGCCTCCTGCAAGGTGATGGCCTGCGCCAAGTCAGCCACCGACATGCCCGAAAGGATGGACAGGGCCGTACGCGCCCCGATGCCCGAAATCTTGATCAACTGCCGGAATACGCCACGCTCTTCCGCCGAGCCGAAGCCAAACAGCAGGTGCGCATCCTCGCGCACGGTCAGGTGCGTCAGCAGCATGACCTTTTCGCCCAAGCCCGGCAGGTTGTAGAAGGTGCTCATCGGCACATCGACTTCATAACCCACGCCCTGGCAATCGACTGTGATTTGCGGTGGGTTCTTTTCGACCAGGATTCCGGAGAGGCGGCCTATCATGAATGACGATCCTTTATTGAATTAACCGACGAGTCTGCCACCGCGAATACGCAAGCCCTTCTTCACCAGGGCCGGCGCCAGGGCGCCCAAGGCAGCGAGCGCTTCGCCGCTATGCGCATGGCAGATCGCCACGCCCAGCGCATCGGCCGCGTCGGTCGACGGCAAGCCCGGCAGCAGCAGCAATCGCTGCACCATTTCCTGCACCTGCGACTTGTGCGCCTTGCCATGGCCGACCACGGCTTGCTTCAACTGCAGCGCGGTATATTCCGCCACCGGCAGATTCGCATTGACCAAGGCGCAGATCGCGGCACCGCGCGCCTGGCCGAGCAGGAGCGTGGATTGCGGATTGACGTTGACGAAGACTTTTTCGATGGCCGCGCAATCGGGCGCATAAGTGGCCACGATTTCGGCCACCCCGGCGAAGATGGTTTTCAGCCGCTGCGGCAGATCGGCATCCGGCGTCTTGATCGTGCCCGACGCGATGTAGGCAAGCTTGTTGCCCTGCTTGTCGATGACGCCGAACCCGGTGGTGCGCAGGCCGGGGTCGATGCCGAGGATTTTCACAGATCGTTTCCGGAATTCATTGCAAAGTGGCCAAGCGCCACGACGCAGGCAGTACGAACTGTACGGCAAGTCGTGGCAACGACGCTACGGCCATTTTCAATGGATTCCTTAATGCCTGAAGTGGCGCGTGCCGGTTAGCATCATCACGATGCCCTGCTCGTCCGCCGCATCGATCACTTCCTGATCGCGCATCGAACCGCCCGGCTGCACCACGGCAGTCGCACCGGCCTGCACCACCACGTCGAGGCCGTCGCGGAAGGGGAAGAAGGCGTCCGATGCCACGGCGGAGCCGACCAGGGACAGATTGGCGTTCTGCGCCTTGATCGAGGCGATGCGCGCCGAATCGACGCGGCTCATCTGGCCCGCGCCTACGCCCAGCGTCATGCCGTTGCCGCAGAATACGATGGCATTGGACTTGACGAACTTGGCCACGCGCCAGGCGAACATCATGTCTTGCAACTGTTGCTGCGTCGGCTGTTTCTTGGTCACGACCTTCAAGTCGGCCATGGCGACGTTCTTGGCGTCGGGCGATTGAACCAGCAGGCCACCGCCGACGCGCTTGAAATCGAACACGTTGAGGCCATCGCCCAGGGGCACTTCAAGCAAGCGGACATTCTGCTTGGCGGCGAACACGGCACGCGCCGCCTCGGTGTATGAGGGCGCGATCAGCACCTCGACAAATTGCTTGGCGATCGCCTCGGCGGCATTGCCGTCAAGCTCGCAATTGAAGGCGATGATGCCGCCGAAAGCCGAGGTCGGATCGGTCTGGAATGCCTTGCTGTAGGCTTCCAGCGCATTGCCGCCGACGGCCACGCCGCAGGGGTTGGCGTGCTTGATGATGACGCAGGCCGTCTCGCCGAAGGTCTTGACGCATTCCCAAGCCGCATCGGCGTCGGCGACGTTGTTGTACGACAGTTCCTTGCCCTGAAGTTGCTTGTAGCCGGCCAGCGAACCGGCAGCCGGCACGGTGTCGCGGTAGAACGCGGCCGACTGGTGCGGGTTTTCGCCGTAGCGCATGTCTTGCACCTTCTTGAAGTGCAGGTTCAGCGTTTCAGGGAAGTTGCTGCGCGTGGCGTGTTGCTTGTCTTCGCCCAGGGAGGTGAAGTAATTGGTGATCGCGCCGTCGTATTGCGCGGTGTGGGCGAACACCTTCTTGGCCAGTTCGAAACGCGTTTCGTACGATACCTCGCCGGCCTGCATCTGTTCCAAGACAGGCGCGTAATCGGCCGGATCGCAGATCACGATCACATCCTTGTGGTTCTTGGCCGAGGAGCGCAGCATGGCCGGGCCGCCGATGTCGATGTTCTCGATGGCATCTTCCAGCGTGCAATGTTCCTTGGCCACGGTTTGCTGGAACGGATACAGATTGACCACCACCATGTCGATGGTCGGGATGCCGTGGCTGCCTAACGCCTCCATGTGCGCCGGGAAGTCGCGCCGCGCCAGGATGCCGCCGTGCACCTTGGGGTGCAGGGTCTTGACACGGCCGTCGAGCATTTCCGGGAAGCCCGTGTAATCGGCCACCTCGGTCACTTTGATGTCGTTGTCGGCCAACAGCTTGGCCGTGCCGCCGGTGGAGAGGATGCTCACGCCCATGCCGTGCAAGGCGCGCGCGAAGTCGAGCACGCCGGTCTTGTCCGACACCGAGATTAGGGCTGTTTTGGTCATGATGGAGTCCGTTCAAATATCAAAGCATGCCGTGCTGCTGCAATTTCTTGCGCAGCGTATTGCGGTTGATGCCGAGCATGTCGGCCGCCTGCGACTGATTGCCGTCGGCGCGTGCCATCACCGCTTCGAGGATGGGTTTTTCCACCGTGAGGATCACCATTTCATAGACATTGGAGGGTTCCTGTTCGCCCAAATCCTTGAAATATTTTTCCAGGCTTTTCTTCACGACTTCTTGAATGTTGTCTTTGCTCATGCTTGCAATACTTGTTTTTGTAAGATTTTTAGAAACTCCGCTGCGCCATCCCTGCGTGGCGCGGGCTATTTTTTGAATGCTCTGGAAATCAGGCAGCAAGCTGCGCGATATCGGTTTCCGAGGCAAGGCCGTATTGTAACCGTTCCCCGTGCGCCTTCTGCAATTCGAAGAACTCGCGCACTGCAGCAAGCTGCTGTTCGCAATCCTCGAGCCGGTTCATGCGGCGCCGGAATTCCTCGCCGCCGGCCAAATCGCGTACATACCAGCCGATATGCTTGCGCGCCGTGCGCACGCCCAGGTATTCGCCGTAGAAGGCGTAGTGGGCGCGCAAGTGTTCGTCCATCAGGCGCTGTACTTCGTCGATGAAGGGCGCCGGCAACAGCGTGCCGGTCTTGAGGTAATGATCGATTTCGCGGCAGATCCAGGGCCGGCCTTGGGCGGCGCGGCCTATCATGATGGCGTCGGCGCCGGTCTGCTGCAGCACGGCCTTGGCTTTTTGCGGCGTGGTGATGTCGCCGTTGGCGACCACGGGAATCGACACCGTCGCCTTGACGGCGGCAATGGTGTCGTACTCCGCATCGCCGCTGTAGCCGTCGGCGCGCGTGCGACCATGCAGCGTCAGCATGGCGATGCCGGCCGACTCGGCCATGCGCGCGATGTTCAGAGCGTTCTTGTTCAAGCGGTCCCAGCCGGTGCGGAATTTCAGTGTGACGGGCACGTCCACCGCTCTCACCACGGTATCGAGTATCTTGCCGACCAAGGCTTCGTCCTGCAGCAGGGCCGAGCCGCACCAGCTGTTGCAGACTTTCTTGACCGGGCAACCCATGTTGATGTCGATGATCTGGGCGCCGCGCTCGACGTTGAATTTTGCGCATTCGGCCAGCATGGCCGGGTCGGCGCCGGCGATCTGCACCGCCTTGGGTTCCATCTCGCCGTCGTGATTGGTGCGGCGCGACGACTTTTCCGTGGCCCACAGGCGCGGATTCGAGGCAGCCATTTCCGACACCGCATAGCCCGCCCCCAGTTGCTTGCACAATTGGCGGAAAGGCCGATCCGTCACCCCGGCCATGGGGGCGACGAAGACATTGTTGGCAAGGATGTGGGGACCGATTTGCATAATATTTAGGCGAAAGCGGTATTCTACCGCCTGGCGTTGCCAACGACTATCGGTCGATCTCGTCAAGAGCCAGGCCCGCGAGATGACCGACGTCGGCCCATTGCAGGATTTTCAACGCTTTGCCATCCCAGGACAGCCGGTTGATGCCGGTATTGGGAATCTCGAAATCGCGCGGCTGCGAGATGTCGATGCTACGCGCGTGGTGATTGATGCAATCAAGCACACCGCCGTGCGTCACGACGGCGATGTGGCGCGCACCCGATTGCAAGGCGCGCATGAGCGCACCTGTGAGCGCTCCAATCGAACGTGCAGCGAATTCATCGAGCGTCTCGGCGCTGCGCTCGCCTTGCGGATAGCGATAATCCTTGGTACGGGCGCGCATGGCGGCATAGGCTTCCGGGAACAGCGCGCCGATCTGGTCGTAGCTATGGCCTTCGAGCGCGCCATAGCATCGCTCGCGCCAGGCGGCGTCGACCATGGGCGTCAAGCCTTGCGCTGCCGCCAGCGGCGCGGCAGTCTTGCGTGCGCGCGACAAATCGCTGCAATACAACGCATCGAAACGCTCGTCTTGCAACGCTTGCGCCAGCAATGCCGCCTGGCGCAAGCCGGTTTCGTTGAGGTCGACGTCGAGGTGGCCTTGCAGGCGGCGCTCGGCATTCCATGCCGTTTCGCCGTGGCGGATCAGTACGATATTTATCACAAGCTCACGATCACGATTTGGTCAATGCGGGATTCAAGGTATAGCCGCCAGAGAAGGATGCCTGCGCCAGCACGTGGCCCTTGATGGCTTCGCGCACTTCGGCGCCGGTGAACTTGCCCTCGACCGACACGCGCGCGATATCGAGTGCATACAGCGTGAAGACGTAGCGGTGCGCCAGTGCGTCGTTCCACGGCGGGCAGGGGCCGTCGTAGCCGAAGTAGTCGCCGTTCATGTCGGCGTCGGCTGCGAACCAGCCGGTGTAGTCGTTCAGGCCGTGGCGCAAATGTTCACCATGGACCAGCGGACTGCCGGCGATCTGCGGACCGGCCTTGCCGCGCGGTGTGACGCCATCGGCAAACGAGCCGGCGCCGATGGCGGAAATGTCGGTCGGGATGTCGACCATGACCCAGTGGTAGAAATCGACGCGAGGCAGATCGAGCGGCACGATCTTACCTTCCTGGTTCACGTCGTCGCCGCGCGAGGGCACGTCGCTGTCGCAGCAAATCAGGGCCAGCGAACGGGTAGCCGCCGGCAGGTCAGACCAGGCCAGGTGCGGATTGCGGTTGGCCGAGAGCTTGACGTGGGTTTTCGGATCGATCACGCAAAATGCGAAATCGCCGGGGATGAGTTCACCATCCCTGAAAGAGTCGCTCCAGAATTTCATGGCATTCTCCTTGCGGTTAAGGACTAGCTGGCCTCAGGCTTTACCTGAAGCCAGAATGTGACAGGGCCGTCGTTGGTCAACGACACCTGCATATGGGCGCCGAATTGCCCGGTTTCGACCTTGGTGCAGCGCTCGCGGGCGCGCCGCACGAAATGATCGAACAAGCGCCGTCCGTCTTCCGGCGCTGCAGCGGGCGTGAATGATGGCCGCGTACCCGAACGCGTATCGGCCGCCAGCGTGAATTGCGGCACGAGCAACAATGCGCCTGCGGTATCGGTCACGCTCACATTCATCTTGCCCGCTTCGTCGGCAAACACGCGGTAACTCAATAGCTTCGATAATAGCGCGTCGGCTTCGCGTTCGCTGTCGCCGCGTTCGGCACATAGCAAAACCATCAATCCCTTTTCGATCGCGCCAACCTCAGCGCCATCGATCGCAACGCTGGCGTGCGTCACGCGCTGCAACAGCGCAATCATCAGGTCAGCATCACGATAGGGTCACGCGGGCGAACTTGCGCTTGCCCACTTGCAGCACGAAGGTGCCGGCGTCGACCTTCAAGCCACGGTCGCTGACCACGGCGCTGTCGATCCGTACCCCGCCCTGCTCCACCATGCGCAGGCCTTCGGCGGTGGAGGCGCACAAGCCGCTCTGCTTGAGCAACTGGCCGATGCCCAGCGGGGCGCCGCTGACGCTGATCTCTTCGACCTCGTCCGGGATGCCGCCCTTGGCGCGATTGTTGAAGTCGGTCAAGGCTTCATCGGCGGCCTTGGCTGAATGGAAGCGCGTGACGATTTCCTGCGCGAACAATACCTTGGCATCGCGCGGATTGCGCCCCTCTTCCACTTCCCGCTTCAGCTTGGCTATCTCTTCGATCGAGCGGAACGACAGGAGTTCGTAATAACGCCACATCATTTCGTCGGAAATGCTCATCAGCTTGCCGAACATGGTGTTGCCCGGTTCGGTGATGCCGACGTAGTTGCCCTTGGACTTGGACATCTTTTCCACGCCGTCCAGGCCTTCGAGCAGGGGCATGGTCAGGATGCATTGCGGTTCCTGGCCGTAATCTTTTTGCAATTCGCGGCCGACCAGCAAGTTGAATTTCTGGTCGGTGCCGCCGAGTTCGAGATCGGACTTCAGCGCCACCGAGTCGTAACCCTGCATCAGCGGATAGAGCAATTCGTGCACCGAGATCGGTGTGCCGGCCTTGAAGCGCTTGGTGAAGTCGTCGCGCTCCAGGATGCGCGCCACGGTGTATTTGGCCGAGAGTTCGATCATGCCGCGCGCACCGAGCGGGTCGGACCATTCCGAGTTGTAGCGGATCTCGGTCTTGGAGGCATCGAGCACCAGGCTCGCTTGCGCGAAATAGGTCTTGGCGTTAGCCTCGATCTGTTCGCGCGTCAAGGGCGGCCGCGTGGCGTTGCGGCCCGACGGGTCGCCGATCATCGAGGTGAAGTCGCCGATCAGGAAAATGACGGTATGGCCAAGGTCTTGCAATTGACGCATCTTGTTCAGCACCACGGTATGGCCCAGGTGCAGGTCGGGCGCCGTCGGATCGAGGCCGAGCTTGATGCGCAGCGGTTGGCCGGTCTTTTCCGATCGAACCAATTTGGCAATAAAATCCGATTCGATGAGCAATTCGTCAACCCCGCGTTTGGCGACAGCGAGGGCGTGTTGTACTGCATCGGAGAGGGATTGGTTCGGATTCATGTTGGCGGAAAAGGCAACTCAAAAAAGGCGCTTGTCAATACCACGTCTTTGGTATAATTCACGCTTTGTTTCATCCGTGCCACACTTTTGCAAAGTGGCCGGCAAAGCGAGATGGAACCGCGAATTTTAACTTATCGCTGAGGTCGAGCGGTAAATTCAGCAGGAATTTGGTACATGAGCCGAAACACCGTCATTCAAAATCTGGTCAGCAAAATTGCCGGCTCATCGAAAAAAACCCGCATCATCACCACCGCTTCCGTGTTCTTCGCACTGTGTGCTTTCGGCGCCGCAGCCGTTGCACCGATGGCGCCCGATGCGGCGAACCTGCCGGTCAAACTGATCACCGAAGACCTGGCACTGCCCAATCTGTCGAGTCAAACCGACGCAGACGATGCCGCGCCGCAAACCTATATCAGTGAAGAAAAAGTGCGCGCAGGCGATACGCTCGCCGCGCTTCTGACGCGCCTGGGTGTGGACGACGACCAGGCCGCTGCCTTCATCAAGAGCGACAAGACCGCGCATGAAGTGATGCAGCTGAAGCCGGGCAAGCTGGTGCAGGCGCAAGTCGATGAAGACGGCCAGTTGAAGTGGCTTTCGGCCATGGTCAGCGACCCGCGCAATGGCAATGACCAATTGAAGAACGTCTTGGTCCTGCGCAAGGACGACGGCTTCAAGTCGGTCGAGGCGCCGGCCACGCTGGAACGCCGTCTGGAAATGCATACCGGCCTGATCAAGTCGTCGCTGTTTGCCGCCACCGATGCGGCGCAGATTCCCGATAGCGTGGCTTCGCAGATTGTCGACATGTTCTCGACCGATATCGATTTCGCTTCCGACCTGCAGCGCGGCGACCATTTCGAAGTGGTCTATGAAACCTTCTGGCAAAACGGCGTGTTCGTCCGTGCCGGCCGCGTTCTGGCCGGCTCGTTTGCCAACGATGGCGAGGTCTACCAATCGGTCTGGTATGAAGAACCGGGCGCGCCCCAGGGCGGCAGCTATTACAACCTCGACGGCCAATCGCTGAAGAAGGCATTCCTCAAATCGCCGATCGCCTTCACGCGTATCTCTTCCGGCTTTTCGATGCGCCTGCATCCGATCCTGGGCGTGTGGAAGCAGCATAAGGGCATCGACTTCGCTGCCGCCACGGGCACGCCCATCCATGCAGCAGGCGACGGCGTGGTGGACTTCCAGGGCCAGCAAACCGGCTACGGTAACTTCATCGTGCTCAAGCATTGGTCAAATTACTCGACCGCCTACGGCCACATGAGCCGCTTCGCGCCCGGCATCCATAAGGGCAGCCACGTGAACCAGGGCGACGTGATCGGCTATGTCGGCATGACCGGCTGGGCCACCGGCCCGCATCTGCACTATGAATTCCGTATCAACAACGAACCGCGTGATCCGCTGTCGGTCAGCATTCCGAATGCCCAGCCGCTGACCGCCGGCCAGATGCCGCGCTTCAAGATGGTTGCAGACGACATGAAGCATCGCTTCGAGCTGCTGATGCCTGCGGCCAGGCCGGCGCAGCTTGCTTCGCGCTGATTCTTGCATCCTCTCGGTGAAGGGCGCCTGCGGGCGCCCTTTTTCGTTGACCTCTTGACTCGTAGGTTGGCGCTGAGCGTAGCGATGCCCGGCCCAACATCGGGCAATCGCACAAACACTTTAAGTGATCGCGGAGGCGTAGCTTTGTTGGGCTTCGCTGCGCTCAGCGCCAACCTACGAAACCCGACCTTGCGCGACAAAGGACGCCAGTAAAGAAAGCGCATACAATGCAATCGTCACTCAACCAATCACTCCGAAGATGACCGCGCAATTGTTCATCGGCCTGATGTCCGGCACCAGCCTAGACGGCGTAGACGGCGTACTGGCCGAGCTGGTCGACGGCAAGCCGCACCTCCTGGAATCCTGCTACTGCGCCTTCTCCCCCGACCTGCGCACCGAGCTGCTGACGCTGCAAAGCCCGGGCGGCGACGAAATCCGGCGCGAAGCATTGGCTGCCAATCTGCTGGTCGATGTGTATACCGACTGCGTCGCGCAACTGCTGTTGCAGGCCGGCCTGACGCCCGCCAAGGTGAAGGCCATCGGCTGCCATGGCCAGACCGTGCGCCACAATCCGCTGCAAGGCTATACGCGCCAAACCAATAACCCGGCACTGCTGGCCGAGCGCTGCGGCATCGACGTCATTGCCGATTTCCGCAGCCGCGACGTGGCAGCCGGCGGGCATGGCGCGCCGCTGGTGCCGGCGTTTCACCACGCCGTGTTCGGTCGCGAAGGGCACATGCGCGTGGTGGCCAACGTGGGCGGCATGAGCAACATCAGCATCCTCGACGGCTTGAACGAAAAGGTGATCGGCTTTGACACCGGGCCGGGCAATGTCTTTCTCGATCTCTGGGCGGCGCAGCATCTGGGCCAGCCTTTCGATGCGGGCGGCCAATGGGCGGCCGGCGGCGCAGTGGTGCCGCGCATGCTCGCCACCATGCTGGCCGAACCGTTCTTCGCAGCAGCTCCCCCTAAAAGCACAGGACGGGATTTGTTCGACCATGTGTGGCTACTGCGCCAGCTCGCGGCCTTCCCGCAAGCCGCGCCGCAAGATGTGCAGGCGACGCTGTGCGCTTTGACGGCGCAGACGCTGGCTCAGGCAATCGCCAGGCACGCGTCGCAGGCGCAAGAGGTCTATGTGTGCGGCGGCGGGGCCTACAACGCGGAATTGCTGCGTCTTTTGCAGCTGGAGCTGGCGGCATGCGGCAGCGCGGCGATCGTTTCCTCGACCGATGCGCTCGGCATCGCGCCGAATCATGTCGAAGCGCTGGCGTTTGCCTGGCTGGCGGCGCGTTTCACGGCGCGCGAGCCGGGAAATCTGCCGACCGTCACCGGCGCGCGCGGGTCGCGTATCCTCGGCGCGCTATACCCGGCATAAGCTGCGTCATTCCTGCGCAAGCGCGAATGACGAGCGCCGAGCAAAATAAAAAAGGCGCCGCAGCGCCTTTTTCTTGAAGAACTTGCCTCTTATGCCGAGAACGACGATCCGCAGCCGCAAGTGGTCGTGGCATTGGGGTTCTTGATCACAAATTGCGCACCTTCGAGGTCGTCCTTGTAATCGATCTCGGCGCCGACGAGGTATTGGTAGCTCATCGAGTCGATCAAGAGCTGGACGCCGTTCTTGGTCATCGTGGTGTCGTCTTCGTTGGTGATTTCGTCGAAGGTGAAGCCGTACTGGAAGCCCGAGCAGCCGCCGCCCTGAACGAACACGCGGAGCTTCAAATCCGGATTGCCTTCTTCCTCGATCAATTGGGCCACTTTGGAAGCAGCGCTGTCGGTGAAGACGATCGGTGCGGGCATTTCGGTTACTGCGTTCATGGCTTTCTCCTGCTGGACGGCTAAAGCATCATTATAGCCGTTCCGCTCGATTCACGTTTTCGCTGTCTGGTTAGTTACCCGATGCGGCCAGCTTCAGCACCGGCTCCCCCACGGCTTCATGGGTCAATTTGCCCGAAACCAGGGCCCCGCCGTGCATTTCGAGCGCCTTGTAATGGACATCTCCAGTTATGCGGGCTTTCGGCTGTAATTCAAGCAGGTCGACCGAAAAAACCGGGCCGACGATTTCGCCGTTGACGATCAGGTGCGAGACGCGCACTTCGCCCTCGACACGGGCGTTTTCGGAGATGACGAGCAAGCTGGGCTGGCCTTCTTCGGCAACCACGTTGCCCTTGACCTTGCCGTCAATGCGCAAGCCGCCCTTGAAATGCAAATCGCCTTCGATACTGGTCGACAGCCCGATCAGGCTATCGATGGTGCTTTTGGTGGAGCGGCCGAACATAGGGATTCTCCTAATTACAGATTCATAGAGAGTTGTGCCCTGATCTGCCCTTTGTCCAGTATGCGCGCTTGAACTGTCTTTGCCACGGCGCCTTCGGGGAGAGTGAGCACTCCCTCCGCGCGCTGATAGTGCTTGAAAGTCAGTTTGTACTTGTCTGGCTCGGTCGAGTTTGGCTCAGGGAAGCTGATCATAGCATTTTTGCCTGCCTGCACAACCGTTACTGTCAGTTGCAAATCGCCTGTGAAATCATGGTCTATTTTGCCGCCTTGCATGATCAGCAATTGATAGTGCAACTGGTTCGGCGCGACCGTCTCGGCCTTCATGCGGCGGATCGATACGCCAAAGGCATTGTTATCAACCGGCAACAAACTTTCGAAGAACGCCAGGTCTTCCTTGAGCTTGAGATTTTCGCCTTCAAGCGATTTGACCTGCAGTTCGAGCTGGGCTTGCTCGGACTTGTCCATGTTTTGCTTGGTCTCGGCCGAATTGGCCGTTGTCGAGTATTGATCGCGCTCCGCGGTCAGTTTTTCCACCTGTTCGCGCAGTTGATCGACCTGCTCGCGACTGACGCCGCCATTCAAGCCGGGCAGCCGGCCTTCTTCGTAACCGAACTTGATTATCCCCAGGCAAAACGCGAGGAATAACGCGAAGCCGGCGGCACGCAGCGGCCATGGCAACTGCGTCTTGATCTTCATGCGCGGCGCCGAAATCGACATGCGGCGCCACCACAGCCGGAATTTCATCGAATTATTAAAGGCGTTCGAGTTGGACATGATGTTTTTTAACAATCCTCAAGATATCCGCAATGTGCATCAATCTGCGGAAATCATCAAGACCATTTCGCTATCTGCAAGCAATTCTTTGTTAATAATATGAAACAAAAAAGCCGCCAGGGAATCCCGGGCGGCTTTTTGCGTTGCAACAATTTCCTGATTAACGCTTGGAGAATTGCTTTGCGCGACGTGCCTTGCGCAGACCAACCTTCTTACGTTCGACTTCACGTGCATCGCGGGTGACGAAACCGGCGCGGGCCAGTTCGGGCTTGAGCGTTGCGTCGTAGTCGATCAGCGCGCGCGTGATGCCGTGGCGCACCGCACCGGCTTGGCCGGATTCGCCGCCGCCGTGCACGTTGACCATGATGTCGAAGCGCTCGACGTTGTTGGTGAGAACCAGCGGCTGGCTGATGACCATCAGGCCGGTTTCGCGCGAGAAGTATTCCTTCGCGGGCTTGCCGTTGACGACGATCTGGCCGGTGCCGGACTTGATGAAGACGCGGGCCACTGCACTCTTGCGACGGCCGGTCCCGTAGTTGTAGTTACCGATCATGGCGTGTCCTTAGAATTCGAGTGCTTTGGGTTGCTGGGCGCTGTGCGGGTGATTGTTTTCCGCATAAACCTTCAGCTTCTTGATCATCGCGTAGCCGAGCGGACCCTTGGGCAACATGCCCTTGACGGCCTTTTCCAGCGCGCGACCCGGAAAACGCTGTTGCATCTTCAGGAAATTGGTCTCGTAGATACCGCCCGGATAGGTCGAGTGGCGGTAGTAGGTCTTGTCGGTAGCCTTGGCGCCAGTGACGCGCAGCTTGCCGGCATTGATCACGACGATGAAATCGCCCGTGTCGACGTGCGGAGTGAATTCGGGTTTGTGCTTGCCGCGCAGACGGCGTGCCACTTCGCTGGCGACACGGCCGAGGACTTTGTCCGTCGCGTCAATCACGAACCATTCGCGCTTGACCTCATGGGCCTTGGCGGAGAAGGTTTTCATGTTTGACATTCCTAATAATATAAAGCGCCCAAAATTGGCGGTTCCGGCGGGCAAATCAATCGACACGCATTTGCCACACATGGACTCAACCTTGTTGTTTCTCCCTGGGCACACGGAAGAACCGAAGATTATAGTCTTTTCAAAGACTTAGCGTCAAGCACTTGTTGAAAAAAGTGGCAAAGGGAGGAAAAGCAGGTTGGCGCTACGCGCAGCCAAGCTTGGCGAGCCCGGCCAGACATCCGCGAGTCGAGCCGGCATCTGCGATGTCACGACTGTTTCTTGTCGAAAAAGGCGCCAACAGGCCGAGGTATGGTTGATCCCGTCGTCCCCGCGCAGGCAGGGATCCAGGATTACCCCCTATTGTTGGCGCTCTCGGTCCCCGCTTTCGCGAGGACGACGGCTTGATTGCGCCTGAAAGAGACTCGATACAAACAACCGTTATCCGGCCAATCGACTCACGCGGCGGCCTTCATCGAACCGATGTCGATCACGAAGCGGTACTTGACATCGCTCTTCAACATGCGCTCGTAGGCATCGTTAATGTAATCGGCCTTGACCACCTCGACGTCGGAGACGATGTTGTGCTTGCCGCAGAAATCGAGCATCTCCTGCGTTTCGGCGATGCCGCCGATGACCGAGCCGGCCACGCTCTTGCGCTTGATGATCAGGTTCGCGCCGTGCACGCCGACCGGATCGATCGGGCCGACGATGACCAGGGTCTTGTCGCGCTTCAACAGTCCGAGATAGGGATTCAGGTCGTGCTCGACCGGCACGGTGTCGATGATCAGGTCGAAGCTGTTGGCGTGCTTGGCCATGTCTGCTTCGTCTTTCGACACCAGCACTTCGGCGGCGCCGAGGCGCTTGGCGTCTTCGCCCTTGGCCGGGGTGGTGGTGATCATCACGACGTGCGCGCCCATGGCGGCGGCCAGCTTCACGCCCATGTGCCCGAGACCGCCCAAGCCGATGATGCCGACCTTCTGCCCCGGCTGCACCTTCCAGTGGCGCAGCGGCGAATACAGCGTGATGCCGGCACACAGGAGCGGCGCGGCGGCCTTGGTGTCGAGATTTTCCGGCACGCGCAGGACGTAGTTCTCGTCGACCGTGATGCGCTCGGAGTAGCCGCCGAAGGTCAGGCCGCCGTGCTTGCGGTCCTTGGCGTTGTAGGTTTGGGTCATGCCGTTTTCGCAATATTGCTCGATGCCTTCGTGGCAGGCTTCGCAATGGCGGCAGGAGTCGACGAAGCAGCCGACGCCGACCAAGTCGCCGGCCTTGAACTTGGTGACATGGGCGCCGACCTTGTTGACGCGACCGATGATTTCATGGCCCGGCACCATGGGATAGAGCGAGTTGCCCCACTCGTTGCGCGCCTGGTGCAGGTCGGAGTGGCAAATGCCGCAGTAATGGATGTCGATCAAGACATCGTGCTCGAGCGGTTCACGGCGTTCGATGGAAAAAGGGGCAACCGGCGTGGTTGCGTTCTGTGCGGCGTAGGCGGCGGTTTTCAGCAAGATGTTCTCCTTTGGTTCAACATCCTCCCATGATAGGGAAATGACGCGGCGCCGCAAGGCATATTTATCCTAAGGTCTTGCCCAATCCTGCAATTTGGGCCGCTATTGCCGCAGAGCTAAATTCGCGCCGGCAAGCTGATGTTGAAGGTCGTGCCCTCGCCGGGCTTGCTGGTGAAGCCGATGTAGCCCTGATGCCGCTCGACCACGGTCTTGACGAAGACCAGGCCGAGGCCGACGCCATCCTGGCGCGGCTGGTCTTCGTTATGGATGCGCTGGAAGCGGCGGAACAGGCGCAACTGGTCGGCCTGGGCGATGCCGTAGCCTTGGTCGGCGACGGTGCATACGACCATCGGGTGCGTGATGTCTGCCTGCAGGCGCACTCTGCAGGTGATGCGCGTATCGGGGTGGCTGTACTTGATCGCGTTCGACAGCAGGTTGATCACGACGCGCGTCATCAGCGCGCGGTCGATGGCGGCCACGCATTCCTCTTCGGGGAACTCTGTTGTCAGCGCGATGCGCTTGGCCTGGGCCGGCGCCCACATCTCGTCGATGGCGTCTTCCACCACCTGCTGCATGTCGACGTCTTCGACGCGATATTCCTGCGACTCGGCACGCGCCAGTTGCACGAAGTTGTCCGCCAGGTCGAGCGTCTTTCGGCTGGCCTTTTCGATGCGCTGGAAGAATTCCTCGAGCGGCAAGGCCATGTCGGCGTCGCGCTGCATTTCCAATAGCGCGAGGATGGACGATTGTGGCGCGCGCATGTCGTGCGAGATGAAGCGCAGCGTGTCGTCGCGGTGGCGCTCGGCGGCGCGGATGACGGAGATGTCGACCACGCTGACGATCCAGCCGACCAGTTCGCTTTGCGCCGAGTGGCATGGCGCGCTCTTGACCAAGAGATCGCGTTCCTTGGCGTCGCGCACTTCGATGCCGTGCAGATGCTGTGCCACCTTATCGATGTCGAGCAAGTCCCACCAGTTGAAGTTCAACTGCGCCGCTTCGTCCAGCGGCTGCGGCGACTTCAAGCCGGAGAAGAGGTAAGGCACGAGCGCTTCGCTTGCGCCCGGAATGCCAAGCGAATCGAAAAACGCCAGCGCCAGGCGGTTGGCCAGGAGCACGTGGCCATCGACCGAACACACCAGCGTGGCATCGGGCAGGCTGTCGAGACTGTCGGAGACGAATTGACGCAAGTCGCGCACGCGCCGCGCGGCCTTTTCCATCGCCTGGATGCGCCGCGCCAGTACGTCTTGTATCGGCTTTCTGGCTTCCTCCTCGATCAGCTCGGGCAACAGGTGCGGTTCGCGGTCGAGGCGGACGAATTCGCGTCCCAGATAGGTGATCGCCGCTTCGAGCCGGCGCCAGCTCCACAGCGGATAGGTCAGCAGCAAGGCGATCAGGGCGCCGGCCGGCGCGATCCACAATCCCGCACGCATGGCGGCGCCGCATGTCAGCACGGTCGCAACAAACAGCGCAGCACTGAGCGCCAGCGACAGGCGCGGCGAAAAAAACAGGTAGCTCAGCATGGCAAGCAGCACCGGCAGCATGCAAAACAAGGCGGTCTGCCACGGCTTGGCGATGGCGATGGACGCGCCGTTCAAGATACCGGCCAGGATGTTGGCGTGGATTTCCACGCCGGACATGCTGGTGTTGCCGGCCATCGGCGTCGGGTATTGATCGGTCAGCCCGGCGGCGGTGGCGCCGACCAGCACGTACTTGCCGGCGAAGAAGCTGTCGGCCACTTCGCCGCGCAGCACCGATACCAGCGGAATCGATTGAAAATGTCCGCTGCCGCCGATATAGGGAATGTGCATCTGTTCGCGCCGCTGCCAGCCGTCGGCGGAATCCGCCCTGTCTGCCTGGACTTGCGCGGCACCACCGCCTTTGCCGCTGACTGCAAGCGCGAATTGCGGCCACCACACCCCATGCTGGCCTTCATAGAGAAAGACGCTGCGCACGACGCCGTCGGGATCGATTTCCAGATTGATGTGGGACAGCGTGGCATGCGCGGCGAATTCGGGCAGCGGCTGGCCCGCCGTCAACCCGGCGCCGGAATTGAGCATCGCGATCGGCAAGACGGTTTGCCCTTGGCGTGCCAGCGCCTGCGCCAGCGCGGCATCGCCCGGACGGTTGCCTGCGGCATCGGCATGCTCAGGCTCGGTCAGGATCACGTCAACGCCGACCGCGCGTGGCCGGGCTTGTGTCAAGCGGTTCAGCGTTTGCGCCAGGACGGTGCGCGGCCAGGGCCAGCGGCCGAGCTGGGCCAGGCTGTAATCGTCGGCGGCGACGATGATGATGTCCTTGCGTGCCGGTTCGGTGTGGGTCTGGATCAGCCGGTCGTACAGCGTCTGGTCGAGCCGGCCCAGGCCGTTTCTGCTGCCCAGCCCGGCGGCGAGCGCGAGCAAGAGGATGGTCAGCACGCTCCACTCGCCTAAGGCGATGCGGCGCGCGTGGCTGGCCAGACTTGACCTCATGTGTCGCTAGTCTTCAAAGGCCGGTGCGCACATCGGCATCGCCGGCCTTCACCGCATCGCCCGTGCCGGCGCTCAAGCGGCTATAGATGGTGAACTTTTGCGCCGCAGAGAAAGCGCCGACGTAGCCGTCGGGATCGGTAGCCTGCACGCGCACGAAATAGGTGCCGGCGGGCGGGCGCGGCATGTGGATTTCGTTCTCGTCGGTTTGCTTTTCCAGCAGCAGCGACTTGAATTCGGCGTCGCGCCCGATCTGCACCAGGAATTTCTGCCCCGGCTCCGACGGCCAGTTGAAGCTGAATTCCTTGCCACCGGCGTCGGCAATTGGCGCCAGCTTTTGCGGCTCCAGGAGTTCGAAGGCTTGCGCATCGCCGAACGGGCCATGATCGAGCTTGCCGTCGTGTTCGGCCACGCTGGCGGTGCGCCAATAGTATTTTCCCGGCGCGAGCTTGCCGCTGGCGAATTGCAATCCGCCCACTTGCGGCTGGTCGATCAGCACGTCGTGGAATGCCGCATCCTTTGCCACCTGCAAGTGGTAGAACTTGGCGTCGGGCGCGTCGATCCACGCGAAGTCCACGTTTTCTGCGCGCAGCTTGGCCTTGGGCTGCGAACTGAAGGGCGGCACGGGCCTGGCCTTGAGCTTGAACGGCGCGACGCGCGGCAAGCCTTCGAGGCCGAGATTGTCGATGGCGGAGACGCGCAGGAAGTAGTCGCCATCGGGCAGGCCGTCGATCTTGAGCCGGTTGCCTTGGCTGTGCGCTTCGGCGACGACGTTTTGCGCCTCTACGTCGCGCGCGATCTGCCCATGGTAGGAGACGGCGCCGGCCAGATCGGCAACGTGGAATTGCACGGCAGTGCGCTCCTGCAGTTCGTAGCCGGCGGCGAGTTCCGGCGCAGCGAGCAAGGGCACCGGCTTGCCGACGGCATGGGCATCGACGATATTGCCCTTGCCTGCCGTCAGATCGATGCTGGCCGGCTTGTTCGCCATGCCCACCGCCACCACGCCGCCCAGCACTTCGTTGGCGATGCCCTGGCCCACCACGGCCACGCGAAAGTGGGTGCCGCGCACACCGGCCGTGGCCAGCACCGAATGCACTTCGTAGCGGCCCTTGTTTGCCTCCAGCGGCGAGACGCGCGATTCGACGTCGCCCTCTTCCAGCGTGACTTCGGTGCGCGGGCTCTTGGTGAAGCGCGCCATGCGCAGCACGGTCAGCTTCACCCTGCTGTTCGACGGCAGCGAGATATGCGAACCGTCGGGCAAGGCAAAGGTGACGAAGCCGCTGGGACCGGTGGCGACTTCGCCGCCCTCGGCAATCCTGCTGCCGATGCCGGCTGTCACGGGTGCGCCCTTGGCCGGGGTCAGCGTGACCTGGCCCGAAAAGGCGCTGACGGTAGCTTCGCTCGGCTCATCGGGCAAGAGATTGGCCGGGATCACGATGGCGCTGCCGATCGGGATGCGCCGGTCGTTGCCGACGTGGTTGAGCTTGCCCAGCACGGACCAGTTGTTGACGCTGGTGGTGAGCTTTTGTGCGATCGAGATCAAGGTATCGCCCGAGGCGGCGTAGTAGGTCAGTTGCCCCGCCTCGACGCTGGTCGTGCCGGGATCATGGCCTGCCGGCCCGGCATGAGCGGACGCGGCAATCCCCATCGCCAACCCCGCAAGCATGTTCCATCTGCGCATTCGTCCCTCCCAGGCATTGTTGTCGCACGGCGCGACATTGTACCTTGTCGGACCGTTAACAAATGTGAACTCGGATGGACGCTATTTTGTGGCGCCGCAGGCGTGCCGCGCTTTACAGTCCGCGCTCGAGCAGCATCGGCTGGTCGCGCCATTCCTGCTTCAAGCGGTAAAGCTGCGCCGGCCGGTGCGCCCCTTCCACGAATTGCCCTTCGAGCGATTCGAGCACGTCCATCTCGGCGATCTTGCGGCGGAAACTGACCTTGTTCAGCGCCTCGCCCATCAAGGCTTCATACACGCGCTGCAATTGCGGCAAGGTGAAGTTCTCGCCGAGCAGATGGCACGGCAAGGACGAATATTGGCTCTTGCTGCGCAAGCGCGCGACGGCGGTGTCGATGACGGCGCGATGGTCGAACGGCAGCTTTTGCTTGCGGTCGACGTCGGACAACATCACTCCCGGATGGCAGGACTTGCCGATCACATCGATCGACACCAGCGCGTAGAAGACGACAGAAACCGACCAGCCGCGCGGGTCCCGCCCCATGCCTGAGAAGGTGGCGAGCTGTTCCAGGTAGGGCGTTTCGATGCCGGTCTTGTCGCGCAGGACACGCAGCGCCGCATCGCGTGCATCGGCATCTTCATCGGCATGGATGTAGCCGCCCGGCAGCGCCAGGCTGCCTTGAAACGGTTCGCGGTCGCGCTTCAACAGCGCCACCTGCAGCGCGTTTTCCTTCAACGTCAGCAGTACCACGTCGACCGTGCAAATCACCTGGTTCATGCCGTCGCGCTCCTTTTGCCCGCATTGTAGCCGGAGTGGATCTTACCACATCGCAGGGTGATAGTTTCAAATATAAACTAAGTACTCTACACGGCAACTACCGGACCGATTATGAGAACAAAAAATAAAAAAGAACACGCGTCAGTTGGTCATCGATCCGCAAAACGATTGCTGCGATTTCTCTGAGTCCCGGCTGCCGCACAAGGTGACCGACGCCAGCCACGCGGTACCCAGCGCGGCTGGAATGTAACCTTGGGCCAACAACCGGAGGCCGGGTGCAGTTGTAACAAACTAATAAGTTTGCTTGCCAGTTAGTTGAGGTTGTTTAATAATTAATTCCCCCCAATACTAATAAAAGACAGGAGTGAGCATGAAAATTTCCTTCTCGCTTGGACGCATACTGACCGGCGCCGCGCTGACACTGGCCATCGCCGCCGTGCTCGCCGCCTGCGGCGGGGGAGGTGGCGGTGGAGGGGGAAGCAGCAGTTCGGGGGGCGGCGGCAGCACGTCCGGTGGCGGCACGGGCGGCACCACGCCGCCAGTCGACGGCCCGGCCTGGTATGGCTATGCGCGCGATGCGCAGCACACCGATCTTGCGCCGACGCTGGCTGACGGTGGCGTCACGGCGCAAAGCCTGGGGCAGATCGCCTGGGAAGTGCCGATCGATACGGCCATCGATACCTCGACGGCGATCCACTATGGCTCGCCGATGATCACCTCGGCCAACACGGTGCTGATCGCGGTGAAGACGCAGACCGATGGCGGCTTCCAGATGCAGGCGCACGCCGGCGCCGGCGGTGCGCTGATCTGGTCGGCCAACAGCGACTACGTCATTCCGGCGCACAACTGGATTCCGAGCTTCGGCTCCACCCTGACCCAAAGCAATCGCGTCTATATGCCCGGCGCAGGCGGCAAGGTGTATTACATGGACAATCCCGATTCCGCAGGCGGCACGCTGCAGACGCTGGTGTTCTATGGCGCAAACAGCTACTCCGCCGCTTCGTCGACCTACGACAGCACGGTCTTCATCGATACGCCGATTACGTCGGACGCCAGCGGCAACATCTACTTCGGCTTTGTCGTAACCGGCAGCAATCCATCGAATCTGTCCAGCGGCTTCGCGCGCATCGGCGCCGACGGCACGGCGACCTGGGTTCCGGTCCAGACCGGGATGGCGCCGTCGATGAATGCCGCACCCGGCGTTTCCAGCGATGGCTCGACGCTCTACGTGTCGATGCATGGCCCGATGCTGACAGGCACCAGCGACGTCGGCTATCTGGTGGCACTGGACAGCACCACGCTGGCCACCAAGGCCGCGGTCGAGCTGATCGATCCCTCCACCGGCAACCCGGCCTGGGTCAGCGACGACGCAACCGCCTCGCCGGTGATCGGCCCGGACGGCGACGTCTATTACGGTGTGCTGGAATCGAACTTCCCCGCGCACAACGCACGCGGCTGGCTGCTGCACTTCAATTCCGCGCTGTCCGTTTCCAAGACGCCCGGCTCGTTCGGCTGGGACGATACGCCCTCCATCGTGCCCGCTTCGCTGGTCGCGACCTATCACGGCACGTCGAGCTATCTCTTGATGACGAAGTACAACAACTACGTCAACACCGGTACCGGCGACGGCAAGAACAAGATGGCGATTCTCGATCCGAATGCCGTCGAGTCCGATCCGATTGCCGGCAACGCCGTGATGAACGAAGTCCTGACCGTGCTCGGCCCGACCGCCGACACCGCTTCGGGCGTGGCCGGCGCCGTGCGCGAATGGTGCGTCAATTCGGCTGCGGTCGACCCCAACGGCAAGGCCATTTTCATCAACAGCGAAGACGGCAAGCTCTACCGCTGGGACTTGACCGTCGGCACGCTGACGCAATCGATCTGGCTCGACAACGGCTATGGGCAAGCCTATACGCCGACGGCCATCGGGCCGGACGGCACGGTGTATTCGATCAATAACAGCACGTTGATCGCGGTCACGAAATAAGCCTATGCGATCTTCGAAGAAGGCGCTTGCGGCAGTTGCCGCAAGCGCGGCGCTGTCGCTGGCAGGTTGCGGCGGCAGCGCGCCTGCGCCGGGCGAAAGTCCTGCCGCTGTCCTGGGTGGGAAGATTTTCAGCGATGTCAGCCTGTCCGCTTCGGGCGCGCAAGCCTGCTCGACCTGCCACAATCCGAACAATGCCCACGCCCAGGTCGACGACCTGGCGGTGCAACTGGGCGGCGCCGACCTCGATCAGCATGGCTTCCGCGCGCCGCCTTCGCTGAACTACATAGGCAGCACGCCCGACGCGTCGTTCGATGCGCTCGACAATCCGGTGGGCGGCTTCGATCTCGACGGCCGTGCCGCGACCTTGCTGGAGCAGCCTGTCCTGCCGCTGACGGCTTCGTTCGAAATGGCCAACGCCGACAAGAGCGCCGTGATCGCGCGCTTGAGCCAGGCCAGCTATGCCGCGCAATTCCAGCAGCTGTTCGGCGCCAACGTGTTCAACGATCCGGATGCGGCCTTTGCCGACCTGAGCTACGCGCTGCAGCAATATCAGCTCGAAGACCCGGGCTTTCATCCCTACAACTCGAAATACGATCTCTACCTGGCCGGCAAGCTGCAGTTGAGCAGCGCCGAAGCGCATGGCCTGGCCTTGTTCAATGATCCGGCCACGGGTAATTGCAGCGCTTGCCATACGAGCAGCGCCGGTGCCGACGGCAGCCCGCCCGACTTCACCAATCATCGTTACGCCGTGCTCGGCGTGCCGCGCAATCCGGCTATTCCCGCCAACGCCGATGCGACGTATTACGATCTCGGCGTGTGCGGCCCCTATCGCACCGACCTGACGGCGCGCCAGGACTTGTGCGGCGCGTTCAAGGTGCCCTCCTTGCGCAACGTTGCCACGCGCAAGGTGTTCTTCCACAATGGGCGCTTTACCGACCTGAGCACGGCGGTAACCTTCCTGATCGAGCGCGATACCAATCCCGATCTGTGGTATCCGAGCGTGGCCGGCAGCGTGCAAAAGTTCGATGATTTGCCGGCGGCCAATCGCGGCAACGTCGATACCGTCGACATGCCGTTTTCGCGCCAGCCGGGCATGGCGCCGGCACTCTCGCCGGCCGACATTGCCGACCTGGTGCAATTCCTCAATACCTTGACGGATGGCTATCAAAATACGCCGTAGCGCAAATTGCGGCGCGGAGCATTTTCTGCTGGAAATGGCCGTTTTGGCCAAATAGACTTTTGCCTGCTCGGCACGAAACAGCGGGAAATGGCGAAATGGCCGCTTTCCGGGAAAATATTTCCGGTTTGGACCATACTACTAGCCTCACTATCAAAGATTCGCACCATGGCACACCTCGACCCCAGCACCCTGCAAGCCTTTATCGACGGCAAGTGGGACAAGGAAATCGTTCCCAACCTGACGCGCTACATCGAAATCCCGGCCAAGAGCCCCGGCTTCGACGCGGACTGGGAAAAGCACGGCTACATCGACCGCGTCGTGCGCGATGCCGCCGATTGGGTGCAGGCACAGAAAATCACCGGCCTGCAACTCGAAATCATCAAGCTGCCGGGCCGCACGCCGGTGCTGTTCTTTGAAATTCCGGCTTCCGGTGCCGCCGGCGGCGATACCGTGCTGATGTACGGCCACCTCGACAAGCAGCCGGAATTCTCCGGCTGGCGCGCCGGTTACGGCCCATGGACGCCGAAATACGTCGACGACAAGCTCTATGGCCGTGGCGGCGCCGACGACGGTTACGCGGTCTATGCCTCGCTGACCGCGATCCAGGCACTGAAGGACCAGGGCTTGCCGCATCCGCGCTGCGTCGGCTTGATCGAGACCTGCGAAGAATCCGGCAGCTACGACTTGCTGCCCTATGTCGATGCGCTGAAGACGCGCCTGGGCGAGGTGTCGCTCGTGGTCTGCCTCGATTCGGGCGCAGGCAACTACGACCAGTTGTGGCTCACCACCTCGCTGCGCGGCAACATCACCGGCGCGCTCGAAGTGCAGGTGCTGGAAGAAGGCGTGCATTCGGGCGACTCTTCCGGCGTGATTCCGTCGTCGTTCCGCATCATGCGCCAATTGATCGACCGCCTCGAAGACAGCAAGACCGGGCGCTTGCTGCCTTCGGGCTTTCACTGCGAGATTCCGGTCGAGCGCATGAAACAGACCACGCAAACCGCAGCCATCCTGGGCGACGCGGTGTGGAAAAATTACCCTTGGGCTTGCGGCGCGGACGGCAATCCGGTGCTGCCGATGGCCAGCGATCCGCTGCAAGCGATGTTGAACCGCACCTGGCTGCCTACGCTGTCGATCACCGGGGCCGAGGGCTTGCCTGCGCTGGCCGACGCCGGCAACGTGCTGCGTCCGCGCACGCTGTTCAAGCTCTCGCTGCGCCTGCCGCCGCTGGTCGATGCGGTGCAGGCAGCCGATGAATTGAAGGGCTTGCTCGAAGTCGATCCACCCTACAACGCCCGTGTGATCTTCAAGCCCGACCATGGCGCCGCCACAGGCTGGAATGCGCCGACTACCGAGCCCTGGCTGGAACAGGTGCTGGACCGCGCCTCGCAGCAATACTATGGCGCCCCTTGCGGCTACATCGGCCAGGGCGGCACGATTCCCCTGATGAACATGCTGGAAAAGGGTTTCCCCAAGGCGCAATTCATGGTGTGTGGCGTGCTCGGACCGAAGTCGAATGCGCATGGACCCAATGAATTCCTGCACGTGCCTTATGGGAAGAAGCTCACTGCTGCGGTGGCGCAAGTCGTGACGGCAGCGGCTGCAAAACAAATCGGCGAACCGCTGCGCAAGGCGGCGTGACGCGGTCCCCCTCTTCCGTCTGCGGGAAAGGGGCGATCGTCACTTCGGTGTGACGATGGGGAAGGTACCTGGCGCTTTGTCGAGTAATGCGAAAAAGCGCAGCAAGTCGACCCGGCTGCCATCGACCTTCAAATCATCGCCTAGCAACGTATCCTTCACACCTGCCGTGCCGGCTATCATCTTGACGAACACGTCATGGGTCACGGTGAGCGTGGCGTTGGCGTCCGATGCGGCGGGTGCCTTCTTGAAATGCAGCACGGCGTTTTCTATCCATAGCACGTAGGATTCGTGCAGGTCGGAGAACGCCAGGTTGATCTTGAAGTCTTTCCCTTCCGCCGCCGGGCCATCCAGGCTCGCCGCCATCGCTTCGAGGAAGCGCTCGACCGGCGTCTGTGCCAGCATATCCACCATGACGGCCTTGTTGACGCCGACCTTGGGCGGACCGTTGCGCAATTCCGCTGCCGCTGTCAGGTAGCTATTGCGCCAGGTGGCCGATTCCGACATGTAGCCCATCTGGTCGTAAGTGCGCGCCAATAGCGCCTTGGCTGCCTGGGAATCGGGCGCGCCCAGCACCGCGTGGTTAAGCAATTCGGCGGCCCAGCGGTAGTCGCCCTTGTCATACGCGGTTTGCGCCACGGCCACCAGCTTGTCCATGCCGCCGGCCAATTCGATGTAGCGCTTGGCGGATTCCTGCGGCGGCAGGGGATCGAGATTGGCCGGGTTGCCGTCGTAGGCGCCGATATAGAATTGGTAGACTTCCTTGACGTTGTGGCGCAGGTCGCCGTAGTAGCCGCGCGCGCCGAAGTAGGATGCGAGCGACTTGGGCAGCTTGATCATGTCGGCAATCTCGCGCGGGGTATAGCCGGCGTTGATCAGGCGCACGGTCTGGTCGTGCGTGTATTTGTAGACGTCGCGGTGCTTGGTGATGAATTCGGCGATGCGCGCGTGGCCCCAGATCGGCCAGTTGTGCTGGCCGAAATAGACTTCGGCGTCCTTGGTTTGGTCGAGCGCCTGGTCCATGTATTCCGACCAGCGCAGGGAATCGCGCGCTTTTGCGCCGCGTATCGGCAGCAGGTTGTGCATGGTCTGCGCCAGGTTTTCCGCGCCGCCGTAGGCTTTCTTGTCGGGGATCAGGAAGGTCAGCTCGGCCGGCGCTTCGGCGCCCGGCACGTTGTGGAATATGAAGTGCACGCCGTCGACCGTCATGTCTTGCGTCGGCTCGGTGATCAATTGCGTCGGCGCCAGGATGCCGATGTCGCCATAGGCCACGCTCTTGCCCAGGCCGGTATCGACGTTGCCCTTGGGCGAGCGTTCGATGTCCTTGCCGAACTGGTACATCGAGCGGCGTGCCATCGCTGTGCCGACCAAGACGTTTTCGCTGGTCGCCTCTTCCATGAAACCTGTCGGCGCGATGATGGGAATGTGGCGCGCCGCAACTTCCGCCGGCGACACTACGCCTAATGCGCCGCCGAAATGGTCGGCATGGCTATGCGTGAAGATGACCGCCGACACCGGCTTGTCGCCTAACTGCTTGCGCGCAAACGCCAGCGCGGCGGCAGCGCTTTCGCGGCAGGTCAGTGTATCGACGACGATCCAGCCGCTCTTGCCTTCGATGATGGTCATATTGGCGATGTCGAAGCCGCGCAATTGGTAGATGCCGTCGGTCACCTTGAACAGGCCGATCTGCGCGTTCAATATCGCGTGACGCCACAGGCTGGGGTTGACCGTCGGCGGTGCGTCGCCCTTGACGAAGTCGTAGGCGTCGAAATCGATCAGCACACGGCCGTCGTTGCCCATGATCTTGCCGCTGGGACGTGCGATGAAGCCGCGCTTGGCATCCTCGAAGTCTTGCGTATTGGTGAAATCGAGTTCGGACGCCATTTGCTGGTTGGCCTTCAGCACGGCTGGGGCCGCGTCGCCGGCCGTGCCGCCCACGCCCTGGTTCTTGCTGCAGGCCGCCAGTGATGCCAGTGCCAGCATGGCAACCAGTTGAATAAGTTTTGTTCGCTTCATATGTTTTCCCTGTCGGCTCAAGCCGCGCGAGCGAAACGTGCGGCGCGGATCATCTCGGCCGCCTTTTCCGCGATCATGATGGCCGGTGCGTTGGTGTTGCCGCCGATGAGCGTCGGCATGATGGAGGCATCGACCACACGCAGGCCATCCATGCCGCGCACGCGCAATTGCGCATCGACCACGGCCAGCGGATCACCGTCCGGCCCCATCTTGCAGGTGCCGACCGGATGGTACTGGGTGTCGGCACGGCTCATGATGTCGGCCGCCATGCCGGCCGGATCATCCACGCGCGTGGGATAGAGGTTCGCGCCGCGTATGCCGTCGAACGGTGTCGATTCGATGATGCGCTGCTGGAGTTGGCCGCCCTTGACCAGCAGCTTCAAATCGCGCTCGTCCGACAGGAACCGCGGATCGATCACGGGCGCATCGCGCGCATCGAGGCTGGCCAGGCCGACCGTGCCGCGACTGTAGGGCCGCAGCACGTCGACGTGGCAGGAAATGCCGTGGCCCATATGCAGCTTGCGCGCATGGTCGTCGACCAGGGCCACGACGAACACCAATTGCAAATCAGGTGCGGGCAGGTCGGGAGAAGAACGGATGAAGGCGCCGGCGCTGGCGATGGTGCTGGTGATCATGCCGCTGCGGTGCGTCTTCCATTCGAGCATGGCGGCCGTCACCTTGGCCGTTCCGCGCAGCGACACGCCGAAGCTGTCGCTGTCCGATGGTGTGCGCCAGGCTTGCACATAATCGATATGGTCTTGCAGGTTCTTGCCGACGCCGGGCAAGTCCTGCACCACGGAGACACCGAGCTTTTGCAATTCCGTGCCGGCGCCGATGCCGGAGAGCTGCAGCAATTGCGGCGAGCCGAATGCGCCGGCGCACAGGATCACTTCACGTCGTGCGCGTATGGTTTGTTGCGTTCCACCTTGAAAGTAGGTCACGCCGCGCGCGCGCTTGCCTTCGCACACGATGCGCGACGAGACCGCGCCCGTGATCACGCGCAGGTTGGCGCGCGACAGGTTGGGCGTCAGATAAGCCTTGGCCGCGCTGCAGCGCTCGCCGTTCTTGTGCGTCACCTGGTACAGGAAGGCACCCTCCTGCTCCTCGCCGTTGTAGTCGGGGTTCAGCGCGAGGCCGTGCATGGCGGCGGCTTCGAGAAACATCCTGCTCAGGCTGCTGTCGTAGCGCGGGTAAGTCACGTTCAAGGGGCCGCCCTTGCCGTGGAAGGCGTTGTCGAATTGTTCGTTGTTTTCCGCGCGCCTGAAGTAAGGCAAAACCTCGTCGTAAGACCAGCCGGCGTTGCCGAGCGTGGACCAATGATCGTAATCCCAGCGGTTGCCGCGCACGTAGAGCATGGCGTTGATGGAGCTCGAGCCGCCCAGGGTCTTGCCGCGCGGTTGATAGCCGCGCCGCCCTTTCAAGCCGGGTTGCGGCACGGTCTGGTAGGCATAATTGTTGATGCGCGTCGGCACCATCGCCACCACGCCGGCCGGAGCATGGATCAGCACGCTGGTGTCGCGCCCGCCGGCTTCCAGCAAGGCCACGGATACGGCCGGGTCTTCCGAAAGGCGCGCAGCCAGCGCACAGCCGGCCGAGCCGGCGCCGACGATCACGTAATCGACTTCGTTCAAGGTTTGTCTCCTTATTAGCCGGTGGACGGCTTTTCTGATTCCTGCCAGATTATCGGGCTTCACGTCATCCGTCCAATGCATTTATCGGCTAATATCGATGCATCAAACGCATAATAGGAAGACGCCCATGGACCTCAAGCGCATGCGCCACCTGGTGGCCCTGGCCGACGAACGCAACTTCGCGCGAGCCGCCGAACGCGTGCATCTGTCGCAGCCGGCCTTGAGCCGCAGCGTGCAGGCAGCCGAGGAAGAACTGGGCATCGGCCTGTTCGACCGCGGTAGCACCGAGGTCGTGCCGACCCCGGCTGGCATTTTCGTGCTGGAGCGCGTGCGCAAGTTGCTGTTCGACAGCCGCTGCCTTGAGCGCGACGTCGATCTGTACCGCCAGAAGCTGATCGGCGACGTCGCCTTCGGCACCGGGCCCTTCCCTGCCGCCACGCTGCTGCCCAAGCTGTTGCCGGAATTGCGCGCCGCCAATCCCGCAGTACGTATCCGCGTCGAAGTCAACAACTGGGTCTACCTGGTACAGCATCTGCGTCGGGAGGAGCTCGATTTCTTCGTCGCCGACGTGCGCGACCTGCCGCACGACGCGGACCTCGACGTCACCATGCTGGCCAGGCAGCACGGCGGCTTTTACGTCAGAAGCGGCCATCCTTTGCTCAAACAACAGCCGCTGCACCCGCCGGCCTTGACTGAATACGGCATCGCCACGGTCAGGTTACCGCAAATCGTACGCGCGGCGGTCAGTCAAATGCTCAAATTGCCGCCCGAGGCGCCGCTGCCGCTGGCGCTAGAGTGCGACGATGTTCAGGTATTGAAAAGCGCTGCGCTCGGTTCCAACACAGTGCTGGCCTCGGTGCATGCCGCCGTGACGGAAGAGACGGCGCGCGGCCTGCTGCATCCGCTGGAACTCAAGGGCATACCGCCGCTGCATACCAAGATGGGCATCGTGTCGCTGCGCGGCCGCAGCCATTCGCCCGTGGCGGCTTACCTGATCGCGCGCATCACGGCGCTGGCGCAAGAGATTGCGTTGGAAATGGATGAAAAATATCCGGCCTCTGGCAAAAAGCCGGAAGGACCGGATCGGAAAGCCGGGAAAAGTGCGCAAAAACCGGCTGGAGACAGGCGCCGCTGAAGCATCTGCGCTGCAGCGGCAAATCCTTAGAACGCGTGCTGCAACCCGACGCCGAAATACAGGGTGTTGTTGCCCACGCTGGCCTTGGCCGCCGTGTACGCGCCCACACCACCGATCACCGAGCTGGCGCCGGCATTCTTGTCGGCGTCGACCTGCACCACCTGGCCGTACAGTTGCGTGTGCTTCGACAAGGCATAGATGTCGAGCAAGGCCAACTGCGTCGTGCTGCCCCCGGCTGCGGGGTTCGCGCCCTGATCACGGGCATCGTAGTAGGACAGATTGATCTTGTTGGCGACACTGGTATGCCAATCCGCACCGATGCCCCAGACCTTGACGTCGGAAGCCGCATTGCTGCCGCCGATGTAGTTGAACTTGAATTCGCCGTACTGCAGACGCGCAGCGACGCCGGAGCCGAAGTCGTAACCGACGCCGACGTTGTCGATCCGGCTGGAGCTGCCGCCCACCGCCGGGTTGACGTTGTTGTCGCGCGCGTAGCCGGCCGAGGCGAGGAAGCCGCCGACGCTATAGGACGCGCCGATCGATTCGGTGGTGTTGGCCGTGGCGCTGCCGGCCACGCCGCCGAAGCCGTATTCGGCACCGAAATACAAGCCGTTCCCGGTGTAGGAATACGAGAGCGCATTCTGGTCGAAGATGCCGCCCTGGAGCGCGCCGCCGCCTGCCGCGTTGTTGCCGGCCGTGGCTGCGATCCAGTATTCGACCATGGAAAATGAATTGGTCAAACCGCGCGGCTCGGTCGCGACCGAGGCGATGATGGCCGGGTCGAGCTGCAAGCCCGCAGCGACCGTGCCCCAGTTGCCGGAGAGCGTGATATCGGCTTCGCGCGCGAACGTCTGCGTCTGGTAGACGCCGGGGCTGTTGTGCGTGCCGTTGCCGCTATTGAAGCCGCCTTCGAGATTGAAGCCCGCAGTCAAGCCGCCGCCCAGATCTTCCGTGCCCTTGAAGCCATAGATGCTCGGTAGTAGTTGGGCGTCGACGAAACTGGTGGTGCGTCCGGCCGAAGGTGTGCCGCTGTTACTCTGGGTCATGAAGCCGGCGTCGACGATGCCGTACAGCGTGACCGACGTTTGTGCCGATGCGGCGCCTGAAGCGAGCAAGCCCGCGAGGGCAACGGTAATGGCTGATTTCTGCAAAATGTCTCCTCCTCTGTTTGTTCTGATTGATGGAGCGCTAATCGCGCGGAGCGACGCGGCTCGTCGTTATGGTGTGCTGCGAAGAGGGAGAATACGGAGAGCTTAAATTGATGTCCAATGCATTTGGATACCGGAATTCATGCAGCGGGCGCATGACATGGAAAAATGCGCAATGAAAAAAACGGCCCCGCGCCCGAAGGCGCGAGAGCCGTTTGCAGTGTGACGAAAAGCGTGTGGCGTATCAGTGCGTAATCTTCAGGGCATAGAACTTCACCACCGTACCCGGCGTGGTCAGCGGCGTGCCGGAAGTGGCAGACTGATCGTAGTCGCCGGCCTTGAAATAGAAGGTCTCGCCGTCGAAGCTCGAGTCCATCGTGAAGGTCGTCGCCGCGCCGTTGATCTTGACTGTGATCGTGGTGCCCGCCAACTGCATCTCGTAGGTGAATTTCTGACCTATCGTGACTGTGCCGACCTTGTGTTCGTCGGCATCGCCGCCCTGGTTGGTGTTTTCCAGCAGCAGGTTGACGACACCGCTTGAGGTGACCTGCAATTCGCACAGCGGCTTGCTCGGGCCATCGCCCTGGAAGATCTGACCGACGGTGGTGTTGGACGGCACCTTGGTCACCGCGACCGTGGCGTCGATGATGTTGGTGCCCGAGGTCGCCCAGGTGGCGTTCTCGCGCATTTCGGTGCGCGGATGTTCCGAACCCGACGTGGTCCAGCCAACCGTGGGGTCCATCATAACCATGGAGCCATCGCTGGGGTCGGTGTAGAAATAGTATTGGTTGGTGTAACCCGCCGCGAGTTGCGAACCGCTCTCGGTGGTGACGTCGCCCGAAGAGCCGATGGGCAATTGTAGTGTGAAGCCGGACAGGCTGAAGTTGTCACCGGGCGGGAGACTGGGGTTGAGACCCGGTGCCGGGGTGGGCGTAGGAGTCGGAGTAGGAGTCGGAGTAGGAGTCGGAGTAGGAGTCGGAGTAGGAGTCGGAGTAGGAGTCGGAGTGGGTGTAGGAGTCGGAGTGGGTGTAGGAGTGGGTGTAGGCGTCGGCGTCGGGGTGGGCGTCGGCGTTTTGCTGCACGATGCCGCCGTTACCTGTGTCCATGCAGAAGTCCAGGCCGAGCCGGTGCCCGGTGCATAGTAGGACGCCGCCGTCGACGAACACCAGCCGGGAACGGTGCACTCATAGTAGCCGCCGTCATTCGCCACCACTTCGTTTTGCGTGTATTGCGTGCCGGCGACATAGGCCGGGCATGAGGATGGTGTTGGTGTTGGCGTAGGGGTTGGAGTGGGCGTCGGTGTGGGTGTGGGCGTGGGCGTCGGTGTGGGCGTAGGTGTCGGCGTGGGTGTGCTACTGCCGCAAGCGCCGCTCGAGGTCCATGGCTCACCGCTGCCCGAGCCGCCATTGTTGGTCGACGGATTATTCCCCTGCGTCCACCAGTTGGCCGTGTAATTCACGCCGCTGTAGCTGACCTTGGCGCCGCCGTTGTAGGCGGTGGCAGAGACCCAAGCCGCACTACAGGCAGGCAGCGTGGCCTTGATGCTTTGCACCAGCAGCTTTTGGCTGGTGTTCAGCGTATCCTGGCCGTCGCCGCTGCCGCCGCACGCGGCCAGCAGGCCACCCATGAGCCCCATGATCAGGGCCGGCTTCATTCTCTCTTGCATTGCTCTCTCTCCTCGAATCGGTTTATAAGGCGCCGCCTGCTTTTTGTGTTGGCGACCTGCCATGCGTCCGGCCGAAGCACGCCAGTCCGGCACGCACCTCTTCCGCGAGGCAGTATGCTGCCCGGAGCCACACGGCTACCTTAAGGTTTGATTAAGGAAACAACGAAAGTAAGACTGGTCTTAACCCGCACGCGGCGCGGCGCGGCGCGGCAAAAAGAAATGAATAAGACCAGTGAAACGCTGTGCAAAAGAGAAAGCGGACACGCAAACCCCATACCACTTGCACACCACACATAAGCGCGGGCAATAAAAAACCAGTTGCCGCAGCAACTGGTTCGACTAGGTAAATCTACCTATACGCAAACGCGTATCAAGCGAATTTGCTGAAATCCGGCTTGCGCTTCTCGAAGAAGGCGGTGAACGCTTCCTTGGCTTCGGGCGCACCGAGCATCTCGCTGAAAGCCTTGCCCTCTTCGGCCATCTTGGCGTCGAGCGCGGCCATTTGGCTGCCTCGCATCAGGCGCTTGGTGATGCGAATCGACGATGCCGGCAACGCAGCCAGCTTGACGGCCTGCGCGTGGGCATGAGCGAACAGTTCGGCCAATGGCAGCACCTTGGTGACGATGCCGAGGTCGTGCGCTTCCGCAGCGAGGAAAGGCTCGCCCAGCATCAGCTTTTCCGCAGCGCGCTGGTGGCCCGCCATTTGCGGCAGCAGCACACTGGAGGCGAATTCGGGGCACAGTCCCAGTTGTGTGAACGGCAGCGAGAACTTGGCGTTGTCGGCGGCATAGACCAGATCGCAATGCAACAGCAGCGTAGTGCCGATGCCGACTGCGGCACCGGACACTGCGGCCACTACGGGCTTGGCGACGTGGGCCAGCGCGGCCATGAAATTGAATACCGGGCTGTTGCTGCCCTTGGGTGGGTTCTTGAGGAAATCTTCGAGGTCGTTGCCGGCGGCGAAAATCTCGGGCTTGCCCTGGATCAGGATGACCCGCACTTCGGGATCGGCGTCGGCCGCCGTCAAGGCATCGGCCATGGTCTGATACATGGCGGCGGTGATCGCGTTTTTCTTTTCCGGGCGATTGAATTCGATCGTGAAAATGCCCTTGTCCTTGCTGGTGGAAATGTCCATCTCGTCTCCTTTGTTCATTACGATTAAAAAAACCGTACAGCGAAGCTCGTACGGTTTTTTAGTTATCTGCTGACGCCAAGAATCTGTTCAATGTTCGCGCAATGGAGCCAAGGTCGAGCCGAGGAGCGCAATCGTACGTGACGTACGATGAGCATCGGAGGCTTGAGATTGGCCCATTTCGCGGACAGTGGACAGATTCGACTCACATACGTTCGAAAATGCCTGCTGCGCCCATGCCTGTACCTACGCACATCGTCACCATGCCGTACTTTAGATTACGGCGGCGCAGCGCATGCACCACGGTGGCCGAACGGATCGCGCCGGTCGCGCCGAGCGGGTGGCCCAAGGCGATGGCGCCGCCGATCGGATTGACCTTGGCCGGGTCCAGACCCAAGTCCTGGATCACAGCCAGCGATTGCGCAGCAAACGCTTCGTTCAACTCGATCCAGTCGATCTGGTCTTGGGTCAGGCCGCCGGCCTTCAATGCCGCAGGAATCGCTTCCTTCGGGCCGATGCCCATGATTTCGGGCGGCACGCCGCGTACGGCGAAGGACACGAAACGCGCCAGCGGCGTCAGGTTGAATTGCTTGAGAATCTTTTCGCTGACCAGGATCAAGGCGCCTGCGCCGTCGGAAGTCTGCGAGCTGTTGCCCGCCGTGACGCTGCCCTTGGCGGCGAACACGGGCTTCAACTTGCCCAGCCCTTCGATCGTGGAATCGGGGCGTGCGCCTTCGTCTTGCGCCACGGTGCGCTTGATGATGTCGATTTCGCCGATGGCGAGGTTGGGGTGACGCTCGATGATTTCGAACGGCGTGGTCTCGTCCTTGAATTCACCGGCTCGCTGGCCGGCGATGGCGCGCCGGTGCGATTCGAGCGCGAACTGGTCTTGCGCATCGCGCGACACTTTCCATTGCTGCGCCACTTTTTCCGCGGTCAAGCCCATGCCGTAGGCCATGCCGATGTTCTCGTCCTTGAACATGCCCATGTTCATCGACGGGTGATGGCCGCCCATCGGAATCATCGACATCGATTCGGTGCCGGCGGCGATCATCACGTCGGCCTGGCCGACCTTGATGCGGTCGGCAGCCATGGCGACAGCGGTGATGCCCGAAGCACAAAAGCGGTTGACGGTCACGCCGCCCACCGATTGCGGCAAGCCGGCCAACAGCACCGACATGCGCGCCACGTTCATGCCCTGCTCGCCTTCGGGGAAGGAGCAGCCGACGATGGCGTCTTCGATCAGCTTGGGATCGAGGTTCGGCACCTGTGCCAGGGCGGCCTGCAGCACGTGGGCCAGCAGGTCGTCCGGGCGCGTGTTCTTGAACATGCCGCGCGGCGCCTTGCCGATCGGGGTGCGGGTGGCGGCGACGATGTAGGCGTCTTGAAGTTGTTTGCTCATAGTCATTCTCCGTTACTGTGTGAATCGCGCAGCGATCACTTCACGCCCTTCTCCCGCAAGCGGGAGAAGGGTCGGGGATGAGGGCGGCAGCAAAAGACGCTGCCTCTGAAAGTTCATCCGGCCCATGCCTTTAGTTGCGGACGGGTTTGCCGGTTTGCATCATGCCCATGATCCGCTCCTGCGTCTTGGGGTTGTTCAGCAGTTCGACGAAGGCCTTGCGTTCGAGGTCGAGCAGCCATTGCTCGCTGACCACGCTGCCGTTCTCGACTTCGCCGCCGCTGACGATCTCGGCGATCATCGAGCCGAGCTTGAAGTCGTGCGCGGAGATGAAACCGCCGTCGCGCATGTTGACCATCTGCGCCATGATGGTCGCCATGCCATAGCGGCCCGTGACCGGCACGCCGGCCTTCATCGGCGGACGGTAGCCCGCATCGAACATGGCGCGCGCTTCGACCTTGGCCACGTGCAGCAGCTCGTAGGCGTTGAATACAATCACGTCATCGGCCTTGAGGTAACCCATCTTCTGCGCTTCCAGGGCCGACTTCGACACATTGGCCGTAGCAGCGTTGGTGAAATATTCCTTCAAGAATTGGAAGATGTCATTGCCCTTGGCATCATTGGCGGCGCGCACTGCCGCTTCCTTCAACCCGCCGCCGGCAGGCACCAGGCCCACGCCTACTTCAACCAGGCCGATGTAGGATTCGAGTGCCGCGACACGCTTGGAAGCGTGCAGAGCAAGCTCACAGCCGCCACCCAGGGCAAGACCTGCCACCGCTGCCACGACCGGCACGTTGGCGTACTTGAGCGCCTGATGCGCCTGCTGCAGGCGGGCCACTTCCGGCCCGATCGCCTTGGCGCCGCCGGACATGAACACCGGCAGCATCGATTGCAGGTCGGCGCCGGCCGAGAACGCGCCGCCGTCGGCCGCATCGGTGTTCCAGATCACCAGGCCTTTGTAATTCTTTTCCGCTTCATCGACTGCCTTGGCCAACCCCGTGATCACGCCTTGACCGATCACGTGCATCTTGGTCTTCAGCGACAGGATCAGGATGTCGTCATTCTGATGCCAGATGCGCACGGAATCGTCTTCGAACACGGTCGTGCCGGCGGTCTTGCCGTCGGCGGCGCCTGCACCCAGCACAGGGGCGCGGAAGGCTTGGCGTTGATAAACCGGCAGGTCGGAACGCGCCACGTTGGCCTTCTTGGCCGGGGACCACGAGCCATCTTCGGCGTGCACGCCGGTGCGGCCATCGAACACCCAGGCCGGCAGCGGTTCGCCGCACAGCGCATGGCCGGCGTCGATGTCTTCCTTGACCCAGGTGGCGATTTGTTGCCAGCCTGCGGCTTGCCAGGTCTCGAACGGGCCGAGGTTCCAGCCGAAGCCCCAACGCAGGGCGAAGTCGACGTCACGCGCGTTATCGGCGATCGATTCGAGATGGATGGCAATGTAATGAAATGCATCGCGGAAAATCGCCCACAGGAATTGCGCCTGCTTGTTGGTCGATTCACGCAGCGCCTTCATGCGCTTGACCGGGTCCTTTTCCTTGAGGATGCGAACCACGAGGTCGTCGGCCTTGCCGCCGCCGGGCACATAGTCGCCCTTGGCTGCGTCGATACGCTGGATGTCCTTGCCGGCCTTCTTGTAGAAGCCGGCGCCGGCCTTCTGGCCCAGCGCGCCTGCGGCAATCAGCTTGGCCAGAATCTCGGGGGTCTTGTAGACCGGGAAGAACGGGTCGTTTTGCAGGTTGTCCTGCATGGTCTTGATGACGTGGCCCATGGTGTCCAGACCGACCACGTCGGCCGTGCGGAACGTGCCCGACTTGGCGCGGCCCAGCTTGGCGCCGGTCAGGTCGTCGACCACGTCGACGGAGAGGCCGAACTTCTCGGCTTCATGGATCGTGGCCAACATGCCGAAGATGCCGACGCGGTTGGCGATGAAGTTCGGCGTGTCTTTGGCGCGCACGACACCCTTGCCCAGCGTCGTGGTCAGGAAGCCTTCGAGCTGGTCGAGGATTTCCGGTGCGGTCGATGCGGTCGGGATCAATTCGACCAGATGCATGTAGCGCGGCGGGTTGAAGAAATGCACGCCGCAGAAGTGCGCCTTCAATTCGGCATTGAAACCGTCGGACAAGGCCGTGATCGACAGGCCCGAGGTGTTGGATGCGAAGATCGCGTTCGGCGCGATGTGCGGCGCAACCTTCTTGTACAGATCATGCTTCCAATCCATGCGCTCGGCGATGGCTTCGATGATCAGGTCGCAACCCTTCAACAGCTCGATGTCGTCTTCGTAGTTGGCAACTTCGATCAGCGCAGCGTGATCCTTGTTGCCCAGCGGGGCCGGGCTCAGCTTCTTGAGGTTCTCGATCGCGCGCAGCACGATACCGTTCTTCGGGCCTTCCTTGGCCGGCAGGTCGAACAGCACGACGGGCACACGGGCGTTGACGCAATGGGCGGCGATCTGCGCGCCCATCACGCCGGCGCCCAATACGGCGACTTTCTTGACGATGAAATGAGACATGGGGGAATTCCTTTACGCTTAGAAAAGGTCGGCGTCGAGCGCCAGCAAATTAGCAGAACCGGAGCGCGCTTGGCGAATCAGCATCGCAGTCTCGGGCAACAGGCGCGCGAAATAGAAACGGATAGTGGCAAGTTTTGCTTCGTAGAACTTGTCGCCCGAATCCCGCTTGTCCAGTGCGATCTTGGCCATGCGGGCGAAGAAATAAGCATACACTAGGTGGCCCACCGTACGCAGATAGGGCACGGCGGCGGCGCCGACCTCATCCTGATTCTGGAACGCCTTCATGCCGATTTCCATGGTCAGCTTGGTGACCTTGTCGCCGATGTCGCCCAGCGGCGTGATGAATTCGCTCATCGCTTCGTCGGTGCCATGTTCTTCGACGAAGGCTTTCACCTTCTCGCCGAACTTGCGCAGCTTGGCGCCGTTGTCCATCAGCACCTTGCGCCCCAGCAAGTCGAGCGACTGGATGGTGTTGGTGCCTTCGTAGATCATGTTGATGCGCGCGTCGCGCACGTATTGCTCCATGCCCCACTCGGCGATGAAACCATGGCCGCCGAACACCTGCATTGCTTCCGAGGTGGCGATCCAGGCGTTGTCGGTGATGAAGGCCTTGATGATCGGCGTCAGGAGCGCCACTTCGTCGGCGGCTTCCTTGCGCACTTCTTCGTCGGAATGACTCAACTCGCGGTCGATCTGCAGCGCCACGTAAGCGGAGAAGGCGCGCGCGCCTTCGGCATAGGCCTTGCCGGTCAAGAGCATGCGGCGCACGTCAGGGTGCACGATGATCGGGTCGGCGGGACGATCCGGCGCCTTGACGCCGGACAGGCTGCGCGACTGGACGCGGTCCTTGGCATAGGCCAGCGCATTTTGGTAAGCCACTTCGGTCAGGCCGAGCGATTGCATGCCGACGCCCAGGCGTGCCGCATTCATCATCACGAACATGGCATTCAAGCCCTTGTTCGGTTGGCCGATCAGCCAGCCGGTGGCGGCATCGAGGTTGATCTGGCAGGTCGAGTTGGCGTGGATGCCCATCTTTTCTTCGATCGCACCGCAGGTGACGGCATTGCGTGCACCGAGGCTGCCGTCGGCGTTCGGAATGAACTTCGGCACCAGGAACAGCGAAATACCCTTGGTGCCCGCAGGCGCGTCGGGCAGGCGGGCCAGCACGAGGTGGAGGATGTTCTCGGCCATGTCGTGTTCGCCGGCGGAGATGAATATCTTGCCGCCGGTGATCTGGTACGAACCGTCAGACTGCGGTTCAGCTTTGGAGCGCAGCATGCCGAGGTCGGTGCCGCAATGCGGCTCGGTCAGGCACATCGTGCCGGTCCACTCACCCGAGACCAGCTTGGGCAGGTACATCGCCTTCTGCTCCGGCGTGCCGTGCGCGTGCAAGGCTTCATAGGCGCCGTGCGACAGGCCGGGATACATGCCCCAGGCCTGGTTCGACGAATTCAGCATTTCGTAGAATGAATTATTGATCACCAGGGGCAAGCCCTGGCCGCCGTATTCGGGGTCGCAAGACAGCGAAGGCCAGCCGGCTTCGACGTATTGCTTGTAGGCTTCCTTGAAGCCCTTGGGCGTCGTGACGACGTGGGTTTCCTTGTCCAGGTGGCAGCCTTCGCGGTCGCCGGAGTGGTTCAAGGGGAACAGCACCTGGGACGTGAACTTGCCGCCTTCTTCGAGCACCTGGTTGATGGTGTCGGCATCGACGTCGGCGTGAGCAGGCATCTGCTTCAATTCATTCTCCACCTGCAGCAACTCGTGCAGCACGAAATGGATATCGCGCAAGGGTGGGGTGTATTGACCCATTTCTTTCTCCTATTGTGCTGCCTTGGCGGCAGCGGATTGACGTTTGGATTTTTCTTCCGACGGCACGTCGGAAGCGGAATTGCGGTAGACCTCGAGCAGGCGCGCGAAACCGTGCTGGGCACGGTCGACGCTGCCGGGTCGCTTGATGAAACGCGCATCGTGGTGCAGGGCCAGAATCAGGCCGTACATCTCGTAGACGATCTGCTGCGGATCGACGTCGTCGCGCAAATGGCCCAGCTCGATGGCTTGGCGCACGCAGCGATGCAACGCATCCTGCCAGGCCATGACCATGCCGACCAGCTCTTCGCGGATGGCGCCGGGCCGGTCGTCGTATTCGGCGGCACCGCTGATGTAGATGCAGCCCGAGGCGATTTCAATGGTGACGCGCTTGATCCAGCGCGCGAACATCGATTCCAGGCGCGGCAGGCCGCGCACTTCCTTCATGCTGGGATAGAACACTTCCTGTTCGAAGTGGTGGTGGTACAGCTTCAGCACCTCGATCTGCAAGTCTTCGCGCGAGCCGAAATGAGCGAACACGCCGGACTTGCTCATGTTCATCTTGTCGGCCAACAAACCGATGGTCAACCCTTCCAGGCCATCGCGGCTGGCCAGATCGAGCGCCACGTCGAGAATGGCGGCACGGGTCAGTTCGCCTTTACGCATGAATTTTTGCGTGGTGTTGGTAACGGTCGAAGCCACTTTCTTGTCCCAGGAAAAGTTGTTCAAATTAACGATAAACGTTGAGCGGCCGTTTCAAAATGGGCGAGGCCAAGCGCTGCGACGCAGACAGTACAGCAGGACGGCAGCGAGTGGCAACAACGCCATGCTCATTTTGAAACGGCCACTGAATCGAACGCCCGTACTATTATGCACCCAAATACTTTAGTCAAAGCATATTCTAGAGGGGGCGTTCTAGAGCTGTACGATTGATGCCATGCAGCATGCATTCCAGGCAAAGGCATACCGTTTTCATAGGGCGGATTTGTCGATCAGGCGGCGGTCGCGCTTGGTCGGGCGACCCTTGATCGCGGCGCCCGGTTCGCGGAAGAAACGGTGGTCTTCGGCAAGCTTTTGCCGGCGGGTGGCGCTTTCCTCGGTTTCGGCATAAAGCGTCTGCGCCACGGCGGCCGAGCCGCGCACTTCGGCCAGGGCGACTACCTTGACTTCCCAGCGCGTCGCGCCATTGTCGACGTCGAGCAACATGCCGGGTTTCACCGCGCGCGCCGGCTTGACGCGTTCGCCGTCCAAGCGCACGCGGCCATTGTCCACGGCTTGCGTGGCCAGGCTGCGGGTTTTGAAGAAACGCGCAGCCCACAACCACTTGTCTATGCGTACACTGTCTTCCATGGCACTCATGTTGAAAAGGAATCTATTTCCGGATTGCTTACGTATAATGCAAATCGATCACTTCTTGCTTTATCAACCTTCCTGAAACGGGTAAAAAATTGTCCGCCGACGATCCCCAGCAACTCAAAACCTGGCTGGCCGCCGTTGCCAAAAAGGATAGTCAATCGTTTCGTCTATTGTACGACGCGACATCGCCGAAACTGTTTGGCTTCGTGCTGCGTATATTGATCAAGCGCGAACTCGCCGAAGAGGTGCTGCAGGAATCCTTCGTCAGCATCTGGAACAATGCGGCAAGCTACCAGCCGCATTTGGCCGCGCCCATGACCTGGATGACGACCATCGTGCGCAACAAGGCTTTCGACATGCTGCGCAAGGCGGATAAAGCGGATGAAAAGGTCGAGATCGATAACGACAATTTCGACAAGGAAGTGATGGAAGCCCTGGAAAGCCAAGACCCGACGCCGCTCGAGGCGCTGCAACTGACCGACGACGCGAAAGCGCTGGCGCGCTGCTTTTCGCGCCTCGAAGGCTTGCACCGCCAAGCCATTGCGCTGGCCTTCTACCACGACCTCTCGCATAGCGAAGTGGCCGAGCAATTGAAGCAGCCGCTCGGCACGATCAAGACCTGGATTCGGCGCGGCCTGGAGCGCCTGCGCCTGTGCTTGACAAAGATAGACAAGCTGGAGGGCGCATGAACATCCAGCATAACGACAAGCTGCGCGACCAGTTGAGCGCCGCCTACGTGCTGGGCACGCTGCGCGGCGGCGCACGGCGGCGCTTCGAGCAGCACATGCACGACAGCGCGTTGATCCAGCGCGAAGTAGGCGAATGGCAAGACAGGCTCAATCCGCTTGCGGAGTTCTCGGGCGCGGTCAAGCCGCCGGCGCGCATCTGGGCCGCGATCGAACGCCGCATCAAGGGCGCGCATATTGCGGGTTCGGAATCGCGCTGGGCCTTCTGGATCAACTTGCACAACGATCTCGCCTTCTGGCGCGGCCTGGGCCTGGTATCGACCACGGCGGCGGCGATCCTGGTTGCCTTCCTCGCCACGCGCGCACCGGAGACTGCACCGCAGGCTGCCACGTCCTATGTCGCCATGCTGGCCGACGACAAATCGCAGCCGGTCATCGTCATCACGGGCGACGCCAGCCACCATCAACTGGTGGCGCGCCTGGTGGCGCATCCAGCGGTCGAAGCCGGCAAAAGCCTGGAATTGTGGGCCGTGCCGGCAAAAGGCAACCCGCGTTCGCTCGGATTGGTTTCGGCCGACGGCAGCGTGACCTTGCCGCTGCCTGATTTCGCGACGCCGCAGTCGGCACCGGTGTTGGCCGTTACGCTTGAACCGAAGGGCGGGTCGCCGAATCCGAACGGACCGACCGGGCCGGTCCTGTTCAAGGGCGCGTGGGTGCAGATATAGCGCGTGTTATGAGCTCTAGACGTACTTCGACCACGTCACCACGCGGATGATGGCTTGGTAAAGCAGGAAGGCCGTGCCATACCAGACGCGCTTGAACCAGGGGATGTTGGCATAGTCGGCGCGGTTCACCGCCACGCCCTGCTCCACGCCGCGCTCGACATGGGCGCGCAGCGTTTTCGCGAATTGCATGTCGCGGATCACGACGTTGGCTTCCTTGTTCAAGAACAGGCTCAAGCCATCGATGTTGCTTGAGCCTATGGTGGACCAATCGCCGTCGACCACCGCCACCTTGGCATGCAACTGCGTGTGGCGATACTCGATCAGTTTGACCCCGGCATCGAGCAGCTTGGGGTAGAACGAGTGTGCCACGGCGTCCTGCAGCTTGAATTGCCCCACGCCCAACATCAACGTCACATCCACGCCGCGCGACACCGCTTGCTCCAGTGCGGTGCGCAATTTCCGCCCCGGCGCGAAATACGGATTGGCGATCAGCACGCTTTTTTGCGCCTGGCCTATGGCTTGCAAATAGGCTTTCAGTATGGTGCGGCGGTTGCGGAAATTGTCGCGCACCACGAGCGCGGCTTGCATTACCCTGGTATCGGCCCCACCCTTGGACTTCTTCGCGAGGCGCAACAACTCGATGCGCGAGCGCAACTTCGTCGGTCCTACGCGCAGCCACTGTTCCTCGACCTCGTCCCGCATTTCCGCCACCAGCGGCCCGGTAATGCGCACGGCGAAATCCCAGCGCGCATGCGGCAGCAGGGCGCGCGTATCGTCGTCGGCAAACATGTCGTCGATGATGTTGATGCCGCCGATGAAGGCCACGCTGCGGTCGATCACGCACAGCTTGCGGTGATTGCGCGCCACGCCGCGCCAGAACCAGGGATTGAAATTACGCTGAAGGACGCCACGCTCTTTCAGCTCGCGCTTCAACTGCGTGCTGTGCACACGGCCGGTGCCTATCCAGTCGGTCAGAACATGTACCTTGACGCCGCGAGCAGCAGCCTCGCCGAGAGCGGCCTTGACGCGGTCCCCCGAGGGATCGTGGGCGAAGATATAAGTCTCGAGGTAGATATCGCTCTCTGCCGCGGCGCACGCCTCGATCAGGGCCGGGAAGAATTCGCCGCCGCCATGGAGCAGCGCAACGTCGTTATTCCCGGTGAATTTGAGGGCGCGCATGCGTCAGGATTGGTTCGCGTTCACTGCATTTCCAGTGTCGCCACGATCGGCGCATGGTCCGATAACCGGGCCCAATGCGCACCATGCAGCACCTCGGCAGTTTGCACGGCAAACCCGCGCACGTAGATGCGGTCCAGCCGCAGCCACGGAATCAGTGCGGGGAAGGTGCGCGCCGGCATCTGCTGCGCCGGGTCTTCCACGCCGTCGAACACTTCCACCACGCCGAGATGGCGCCGCAAGTCGCCGCCCAGCCGGTTGCCCCAGTCGTTGAAATCACCGGCGATGATGACCGGCTCGCGTTCGCCCGCCGAAGCCAGCACGCAGTCGATCAATGCCTGGTTTTGCCGGCGCCGGCCGCCACCGAACAGGCCCAGGTGCACGACGTAGCAATGCACGTCTCCCTTGCCGGTGTGCAGCACGCAATGCAGGATGCCGCGCTGCTCCAAGGCGTGATCCGACACGTCCTGGTTGCGGCTCGAGCCGATCGGATGCTTCGACAGCAGCGCATTGCCGTGGTGGCCGTGATCATAGACGGCATTCATGCCGTAGGCGCTGTGATGCGAATCGCCGGCAAGGAACTCATGCTGCGCTTCTTCCGGCCACAGGTGAGCGTGGCGCATGGCATGGCGGTCGTGCCGGCCCTGCACTTCCTGCAGGAAGATGATGTCGGCTTCCATGGCCGCGAGCGCCTGCTTCAGCGCATGGACGCGCGGCAAGCCGCGAAAACTGGTGACTCCCTTGTGGATATTGTAGGTGGCGATGCGGAGTTTCATGGCCTTCCTTGGTTTCGGTTACCGCGAGCGCGCCGGCAGTTGCAGGATCGCCTCGGCGTTCGAGGGCGAAAAACATTTGTCGGCCGCCTCGCGGTACGGCAGCCACACGTAATCAAGGTGTTCGCGCGGCGCAAGCACCACCGGCATGCCAGGCGGCACCACGAGGCCGAATACGCGCTCCGTGTTGCGCGTGACGCCGGGCGCATAGCGATGGCGCCACACGGGATAGATGTCGTATACGTTGGACAGTTCCCAATCGACGAGCGCCGCATGCGGCACGGCACGCTCGCCCATGCCGCCGACGACGATGCCGGTCTCCTCTTCAAGTTCGCGCGCCGCCGTGTCGAAAAAGGATTCTTCCGGGCTATCCCTGGAACCGGTGACCGATTGCCAGTAGCCGGGCTTGTCGGCGCGCTCGATCAGGAGCACGTCGAGCGCGGCGGTATGGATGACGACCAGGACCGATTCGGGAATTTTGAAGGCGGGTTTCATCGCCGCAATAAGATCATCTGTAATAAGAAAGACGCAAAAAAAGGCGCGGAAGCCCGCGCCTTTCATTATGCCGCAATTCGCTGCCGCATCTCTTACTCCGTCACGACGCCGCCAGGATTGCGCAGCTTGATATGCACTTCGCGCAATTGCTTCTCGTCGACCGTCGACGGCGCTTGCGTCAGCAAGTCCTGCGCGCGCTGGGTCTTGGGGAAAGCGATCACGTCGCGAATCGATTCGGCGCCGGTCATCATGGTGACGATGCGATCCAGGCCGAACGCCAGGCCACCGTGCGGCGGCGCGCCGTATTGCAGGGCGTCGAGCAGGAAGCCGAACTTCAGTTGCGCTTCCTCGGCATCGATCTTCAGCGCGCGGAACACCTTGCTTTGCACGTCGGCGCGGTGGATACGGACCGAGCCGCCGCCCAGTTCCCAGCCGTTCAAGACCATGTCGTACGCCTTGGCGACGCATTTGCCCGGATCGGTTTCGAGCATGTCTTCATGGCCGTCCTTGGGCGCCGTGAACGGATGGTGCGTGGCGTTCCAGCGCTGCGCATCGTCGTCGTATTCGAACATCGGGAAGTCGATGACCCACAGCGGCTTCCAGGTTTCCTCAAACAGGCCGTTGGCCTTGCCGAATTCGGAATGGCCGATCTTGACGCGCAATGCGCCGATGGCATCGTTGACGACCTTGGCACGGTCGGCGCCGAAGAAGATCAGGTCGCCGTCCTGCGCACCGGTCAATTCCACGATCCTGGCCAGTGCGGCATCGTGAATGTTCTTGACGATGGGCGACTGCAAGCCTTCGCGGCCCTTGGCCTTTTCGTTGACCTTGATGTAGGCCAGGCCTTTGGCGCCGTAGATGGCAACAAACTGCGTATAGGCATCGACCTCGGAACGCGGCATCGCGCCGCCGCCCGGCACACGCAGGCCGACCACGCGGCCGTCCACCATGTTGGCGGCGCCGGAGAAGACCTTGAAGTCGACATCTTTCATCACTTCGGTCAGGTCGGTGAACTCAAGCTTGACGCGCATGTCGGGCTTGTCCGAACCGTAGGAACCCATGGCCTTGGTGTAGTCCATGACCGGGAACGGATCGGGCAGGTCGACGTCGAGCGCGTTCTTGAACACCAGGCGGATCATGCCTTCGAACAGGTCGCGGATTTCCTGTTCGTTCATGAACGAGGTTTCGCAATCGATCTGGGTGAATTCAGGCTGGCGGTCGGCGCGCAAGTCTTCGTCGCGGAAGCACTTGGTGATCTGGTAGTAGCGGTCGAAGTTGGCCACCATCAGCAACTGCTTGAACAGTTGCGGCGACTGCGGCAGCGCGAAAAAGTGGCCGTCATGCACGCGCGAGGGCACGAGGTAGTCGCGCGCGCCTTCGGGTGTGGACTTGCCCAGCATCGGGGTTTCGATGTCGATGAAGCCGTGCTCATCGAGGAATTTGCGCACTTCCATGGCAACCTTGTAGCGCAGGCGCAGGTTCTTTTGCATCTGCGGGCGGCGCAGATCGAGCACCCGGTGCGTCAGGCGCGTGGTTTCCGACAGGGTGTCGTCGTCGAGCTGGAATGGCGGCGTGACCGAAGGGTTCAGCACTTCGATTCCCTGGCACAGCACTTCGATCTTGCCCGAAATCAGCGCCGGGTTGTCCGTGCCTTCGGGGCGCGCGCGAACCTTGCCGGTGATGCGCAGGCAGAATTCATTGCGCACCGATTCGGCGATCTTGAGTACGTCGGCATTGTCGGCGTCGCACACGATCTGCACCAGGCCTTCGCGGTCGCGCAGGTCGATGAAGATCACGCCGCCGAAATCGCGCCGGCGGTGCGCCCAGCCGCACAGGCTCACGGTTTGGCCAATCAGCGCCTCGGTGGTGAGGCCGCAATAGTTTGTACGCATAGACATATTCAAGTTCCAGTTTCGGCGCCGATTCGGATCGGCTGATTAAAACAATTAAGTGCAGACAAATAAGTTGCAATAGGGTCGGTTCCGGCTTACGTGCCGGTTTTTTTATCAATGTTTCGGAGCGGATTCCGGCGCCACCACGCCCATCGAGACGATGTATTTCAAGGCCGCA